>Ga0063456_1000143_pt1 | contig 64313 bp, 45 predicted proteins | sample AraplaMF_Cvi_mMF_FD_56228 | JGI IMG/M metagenome (GOLD analysis project Ga0063456, IMG submission 56228) | Arabidopsis root microbial communities from the University of North Carolina, USA - plate scrape MF_Cvi_mMF version 2 (version 2) | ecosystem: Host-associated > Plants > Roots > Endosphere ... | reverse complement strand
GCAGGATGCCCTCCTCCACCGCCGCGCGCGTCGCGTGCAAGGCGTCGTCCACCCGGTCCTTGCGCTCCTTGACCTCGACCTCGGTCGCTCCGCCGACCCGGATCACCGCGACGCCGCCAGCGAGCTTGGCAAGCCGCTCCTGGAGCTTCTCGCGGTCATAGTCGGAGGTGGTCTCCTCGATCTGCGTCCTGATCTGCTGGCTCCGCGCCTCGATGTCTTTCCTGTCGCCCGCGCCGTCGACGATCGTGGTGTTCTCCTTGTCGATCACCACCTTCTTGGCGCGGCCGAGCATCTTGTCCGTGACGTTCTCGAGCTTGATGCCGAGATCCTCGGAGATCACCGTGCCGCCGGTCAGCACCGCAATGTCTTCCAGCATCGCCTTGCGGCGCTCGCCGAAGCCGGGCGCCTTGACCGCGGCCACCTTGAGGCCGCCGCGCAGGCGATTGACTACGAGCGTCGCAAGCGCCTCGCCCTCGACCTCCTCGGCGATGATCAGCAAAGGCTTGCCGGATTGCACGACCTGCTCGAGCAAGGGAAGCATCGTCTGCAGGCCTGAAAGCTTCTTCTCGTGGGTCAGGACGTAGGGATCCTCGAGCTCGACCCGCATCTTCTCCGCATTGGTGACGAAGTATGGCGAGACATAGCCGCGGTCGAACTGCATGCCTTCGACCACCTCGAGCTCGGTGTGCAGGCTCTTCGCTTCCTCGACGGTGATCACGCCCTCGTTGCCGACCTTCTGCATGGCTTCTGCCAGGAAACGGCCGATCTCGGTGTCGCCATTGGCGGAGATGGTGCCGACTTGGGCGATCTCGTCGTTGGCGGTGACCTTCTTGGCATGCGACTTGAGGTCGGTCACGATCGCGTCCACCGCGAGGTCGATACCGCGCTTCAGGTCCATCGGGTTCATGCCGGCTGCGACGGCCTTAGCTCCCTCCTTGACGATGGCTTGCGCCAGCACGGTCGCGGTGGTGGTGCCATCGCCGGCCAGATCATTGGTCTTCGAGGCGACCTCGCGCACCATCTGCGCGCCCATGTTCTCGAACTTGTCCTCGAGTTCGATTTCCTTGGCGACGGTGACGCCATCTTTCGTGATGCGCGGCGCACCGAACGATTTTTCGATCACGACGTTACGCCCTTTCGGACCGAGCGTGACCTTCACTGCATTGGCCAGTGTGTCGACGCCCCGCAGCATCCGCTCGCGGGCTTCGGTCGAAAACTTGACGTCCTTGGCAGCCATGTTGAATGCTCCTTTCCGTTCAATGACTGTCAGCCTTATGCGGCCTTCTTCAGCGCGCCGGTCTGCTCGACCACGCCCAGAAGGTCGCCTTCCTTCATGATCAAGAGGTCCTCTCCGTCGATCTTGACCTCGTTGCCAGACCACTTCGCAAACAGCACGCGGTCGCCGGGCTTCACGTCCAGCGGGACCAGTTGCCCCTGCTCGTTGCGCGCCCCTGGGCCGACGGCAATGATCTCGCCCTGCTGCGGCTTCTCCTTGGCGGTGTCGGGAATGATGATGCCGCCGGCGGTCTTCTCCTCGGCATCAACGCGGCGCACGAGCACGCGATCGTGCAATGGACGGAAATGCATGCACATCCTCCTCGATAGGTTCAGCGATGTTCAAAACCCGGGTCCGGAACCGGCCCCCGGGCGGAAACGACCTAGGATTGGAATTTTTTCCGTTCAAGGGCCGGCGAAGATTTTTTTTGGTCCGCGACAAGCCGGTTAACGGCCTCCCGGTCGGACGAGGCGGTACGGCCCGGCTCGGCCGGATGTGCGTCGCGAGCGAGGTGAAAGCGTTGGCCGCCGCTGTCGGATTCGGACCGAGGTCATCGGCGATCCGCACGTCGATCATCCGGCCCCTGATACCGCCCTTGTTGTTGACCTGCTTCACCGCGATCGCGCCGCCATTCTTCCTCCATTGCCCGTTCTGGGCAAACAGGCCTGGAGGTGCCGATGCGGGTGGAATCGGCCGCTTGGGCGCGGCCGATGATAGCCGGCGTGGCAAGCGACACCATGACTTTCCTCCGACGTATTCGTGGACCCCGCCTCAATCGGGCGGTTGCTTTTCGAAAGGTGGAATAGGCTCAGGCGCCCCCACGAAGCGGGCGGAGATTGAAGGTGCAGGCTGCCGAGAACAACGCCATCGCGGCCATGTAGACGACGCCCCCGGAGGGCGAGTCGTAAGCGGCGAGCAGCGCTGTCGCGATCAGCGGCGACAGACCGCCGCCGAGGATCGGGCCGAGCTGCTGCACCAGCGACAGGCCGCTGTAGCGGATGCGCGCTGGAAACAACTCAGAGAAATACGCGCCTTGCGCGCCGCGTTGGTGAAATAACAGAACTTTGGCCAGCAAGTGCTGTGCCGTCATCTGCAAGCATCTTTGCCCCTCGCAACTAAACCTCTCGAGCTTCGGATAGCTCGCTGGTCAAGCGCTTCTCATTGTACGCCGCCGTCCATGACTGCGGCATCGGCATCAGCGCTTCCTTCGTCGCCGCCCCCTATGTCGCACGCGGCGGCCGGTGCTGGCGGATTCCGCCGTGGAGCGTGACATCATCTCCGCGCTCTGGCCCGCCAGCCGAAGTTCCAACCTCGCCGGGCGTGCCTTCCTGGACCATTTTAGCGCGCCCGGCATGTCGGACCGGGCCGCGGGAATTGTCGAAACGTTAGCCGGATGCTATGCGCAGCTTTGGACGAGAGGGTCTTTAGGCTGTTCTCGCGCAGAGGTTATAGTGAAAAATGGGCTGCTGTCGCAGTAACCACATAGTGACGTCCGCACTTCAGCTGCGCCTCTTGCGGTCTCCAGGCGCAACACGAGCGGAGTGGCTGGCGCGACTCACTTCTCAGCTGAAAACGGACGCCACGGCGACTTCTCCGACATTGCTGAGGGCCTGCTAACTTTCGCGTTCCGAGAGAGGCATATACGTGAGCCTTTCGCGGCGCCGCCGTCAAGCTGAGCCAAATCCTCCCGAATGCTAGATCAAATTGACTGGCTCCCTCCACGCAAGGACAAACACGAAGCTAGTGAGCTGATGCGGGGAAACGGGATTGTGCCAAAGCTCCGGGAGTCGTGCGCCGGTCTTCGGCAGGCGCATTGCCATCAACGGGGGACGCAGCGAAGACGAGATCTCAGCGGCCATCCGTGAGGCTGTGGGCGCCATCGCGTCCACCTGACATCGATCCGGCCAAGCGCTGGCGTACCTGCTCTAAAATCTGTTGTCGTCTGAGGACTTCTAGCTGAGAACCGCCGTCCGATTTCGTAAGAGGCTGAGCGCCCCGACGCGTCGCGGGCGCGACGGATAACCCGCGCCGCAACAACATCAATACGCCGGTTGACCGCGCGTCACGGGTCACCCGGATGCAGACATAAGCGTGGGACATAGCAGCCCTGACTTCGCAGCCGGCAACTTGATAAGTGTGTCGGGCGCGCCACGGTTGCTGGCAAATAGCGCAATGTCACCCCATCGGGTGACGCGACCAGCGTCACCCTCCTCTACCCATTCAACATCGGATAAGCGCCGGCTCACCCGGCAATGTTGAAAGAAGCTAGACATGCCATGCCACAAGCCAGCCGTGACATCACTAAGGCTGATGGCCACAACCGCAAGCAGCACTACATCTCGCAGCCCCGCTCGTCGCGCGGTCGCTTATGATATCGTTCCAATTCTGAATCCGGCTTTCCTATGAAACATATTGTTGCTGGTGCGTTGCTTGTCGGAACCGCCATCGGCAGCGCCCACGCGGCCGATCTGGGCGCTCGGCCCTATACCAGGGGTCCGGCCTACGTTGCTCCGCAGATCTACGACTGGACCGGCTTCTACATCGGTGTCAACGCCGGCATCGGCGTTGGCCGAAATCGGACCGATCACAGTGTTCTGCCGGACGTCACGTTCGGTCACTTCTATTCGCAGCCGCAGGGCTTCGCCGGCGGCGGCCAGCTTGGCTACAACTGGCAGACCAACAGCTCCTTCCTCGGGCTTGGTCCGGTCGTATTCGGCCTGGAGGCCGACATTCAGGGCGGCGACACGCGCGACGGTCGCACCACACTGAATGGCGATGGCTTTGTCACAAACTTCAATCAGCGGATCGACTGGTTCGGAACCGTCCGCGGTCGCGTCGGCATCACGGACGGCCCGGTCCTCAGCTATGTCACCGGCGGCTACGCCTACGGCAACGTCAAGACAACCACAGCACAAGCCGAATTCTTTGGTACTGTTTCGACGGCATCGACCGACCGCCTGCAGAGCGGATATGTCGTCGGCAGCGGTGTCGAGGCCGCGCTGGGGGGTAACTGGACTGGCAAGATCGAGTATTTGTATGTGAACCTCGGCAAAAAGACTGACGCCTTTACGGGAGCGTTCGCCCTTCCGCAAACCGTCACGACCGATGTTCGGGAGAATATCTTCCGGGTTGGCCTGAACTATCGCATCGGCGGTAACAGCGCTTATGTGCCGGTCGCTGCGGCCAACTGGACCGGCCTCTATCTCGGCGGCAATGTTGGTTCCGGCCTTGCCCGCGACCCCAGTGCGCTCACGCGCACGTCGTTGGGGGGCCCTACGACGGATACGTTCAATCTTGCGCCGGACGGGGTCAATGGCGGCTTGCAAGCCGGCTACAATTGGCAGGCCGGCAACATCGTGTTCGGTCTCGAAGCCGACATTCAGGGCTTGAGCCAGCGCGACAACAAGACCTGTGTCTTGGGATGCCTTCCTGACGGGCGGGGGTCGGCCTCCTACGATGCCAGACTGCCCTGGTTTGGCACCGTGCGCGGCCGCATCGGCTATTCAGTCGGATCGACGCTGTTCTACGCCACCGGCGGTTACGCCTACGGCGGCGTCAAGACAGATGTCACCACCATCACTTTTCCGGGGATTGCCGCGACTGAGGGCCTCCGCGAGAACCGCGGCGGCTATGCGGTTGGCGGCGGCATTGAGACCCCTTTCACCTTCCTAGCTCTTTTCGGACCGAACTGGACGACGAAGGCCGAATATCTCTATGTTGATCTTGGTCGCACAACGCAGACATTCACTGACAGCGCTGCGACCTACAGCAATTCGACGAAGGTGACGGAGCACATCTTCCGCAGCGGCATCAACTATCACTTCAATTCGCCGGTGGTTGCGAAATACTGAGCGTATCCAGAGACGTAATATGAAGCTCGGTTTCGTGCAAACTATAACGCTTGAGGCTGATTGAGTAGCGTACGCCACGGCGGAAGCGATACGAAAGGTAACAATTTGAGGCCGGATCGCTTGTTCGCAAGAGATCCTCGCAATGACGGATCTCACATCTGCTGGTATGGCTCGCGCTCAGCGCCGGCGAAGCCCACGACGTTCGACTTGCCGAAATTGCTGTCTCGTCTGGAGCCCGGGTCATTGCTGCTTGCCGACCATGACTATGACGCAAATCGGATCACAGAGCTTGCCATGAAACAAGGCGCGTGGGTCAAGATCACGCCGGAAAGCAATCGCTGCGATCCGATCTGCTTCAACCCGCATCTCTATCGCGTTCGCACCAAGTCGAGCAGTTCTTCAACAGAATCAGCCCTTAGCGGACTCTAGCAGTTCGCGCCCTTGAAGGAAGTGTGCAGCGACGACTTGAGTAAATTCGTGTATGCACCAAAACCGTGTCCGAGGACGATTGACGAAGGGCTTTATATGCATGCTCAACGCGGAACTAGCCTATTGCAAGGAACAACTTCGAGTAGTGCAGGCTAATACTCGATTTGATGCTCACCATGCAGACAATGGATTTGGCGGCCGTTCAAAGAATGAGATATTTGTCGCGGGCCGGCAAGCAGCATCTGCATCACGGGATGCAGCGCATCGATCGCCATGGAGAAGCCGCCGGTCACCCTTGTGTCGCGCAGATCGATATAGCCGACACCCTGCGGTCTCAGTTCCGGCTTACGACCAAGATCGGATAACTGAACGTCGAGCATGAATGTCAGTGCCGCCGTTCTGGCCTTCACCTGCAATCGTGTCGGAAAGCAGAATTTTGCCCGTCACCAGTATATGACAGCAGCCGCTATTAGGACGTTTGCCTTGTGTCTGAGGCAGCCTGGCGACCGAAGCCGACGAATTGCGAGCTGCAATAAAAGGAGACGTCACTTCATAATACCATTTGAGGACGAAGACACTAGGCACTTTACGACTGCCACGTTCCTGGTGCACCATTCTCGTTTCTGAGCCTTATCAGCCATACCGGTCGGAGCTGCTGATGCTTGCCCGTCTTGCTCATCGTGTTTTCGGCACAGTTCTATCCGCCGTTGCTGCATCCAGCGCATTCGCTGAGGCCGGGCCGAAGGTCGAGGTCGTATCCCAGATAGGGCATCCAAACATTATACAATCAGTCGCCCTTTCACCCGACGGCAAGCAAGCTCTCTCAGGCGGCTTGGATAATACGATAAAGCTCTGGGATGTGAGCTCGGGCCGATTGCTTCGAACGTTCGGCGGGCACTCGGACGCGGTGAACTCTGTTGCCTTCTCTCCCGTCGGGGGGAAGGTCCTCTCTGGCAGTTCGGACAAGACACTCAGACTATGGGACGCAAGCACGAGTCAATTGCTTCGGACCTTTGCCGGACACTCGGATTCCGTGAATTCAGTGGCTTTTTCTCCCGACGGCAGCAAGGTTCTCTCAGGCAGCTCCGACAAGACGCTCAAACTGTGGGAAGAAAGCACGGGTCAACTGCTTCGCACCTTCAACGGGCATCCGGGTTCGGTGAACGCGGTCGCCTTCTCTTCCGATGGAAGCAGGCTTCTTTCCGGCGGTGACGACAAGACTCTGAAATTATGGGACGCCCGTTCCGGGCAACTGCTTCGCACCTTGAAGGGACATTCGGATTCGGTCAGCGCGGCCGCTTTCTCCCCAGATGGCGCCAGACTTGCCTCGGGCGGCGTCGATAATTCGCTTAAGGTATGGGACGCGAGCACGGGCCAACTGATCCGCAATCTCGCTGGACATACCAATACTGTGCGTTCAGTTGCCTTTTCGTCCGACGGCGCTCAAGTGCTCTCTAGCAGCAGCGACGGGACACTGAAGCTGTGGGACGTGACGACGGGCAAATCGGTCGGCACATTCAAGGGTTCTGCCAGGCTCACTTCGGCCGCCCTTTCTTCCGACGGCCGGAGCGTGCTCGCGGGCAATGAAGAGAACACTGTCGAGCTATGGGACGTGCCGACTGGGGCGAAGCTGCTGACTTTTGGTACCACCCTGAGTTCGGTGGTCGCGGTCGCCCACTCGCCCGATAGCACGACAATCCTCTCTGGCAGCAATGACAATACCATCAAGGTTTGGGATGCAGCCACAGGGCGGCTGGCGCGGGTCATCAAGGCCTCCGACGCCGTGACGTCGATCGCGTTCTCTCCGGAGGGCCGCAGAGTCGTTTCAGCAAGCGCCGGCTCGGAAGATCCGCCGAGGCCCGACAAGCTTGAGCTTTGGGATGTCGCCTCCGGCAGATTGCTGAATGATTTCGCCGGAGATTTGAGCGCTGTCAGCACGGTCGCGTTTTCTCCGGACGGAAGCAAGTTGCTCACGGCCGGGGCCTATGAGAGCGACACGGCCCTCCAGCTTTGGGATGCGCCCACGGGCACGCTGCTGCGCAGTTTTAAGGCGACGACCGGTGTGTTTGCGGCGGCCTTCTTTCCCGACGGCAAAAGGCTGGTATCCGCCGGGAGCAACGTGTTGCAACTGTGGGATCCGGCCACGGGAAAGTTGTTGCGAACCATCAAGGGCGCGGGCGAATTGTACGCGGTCGCAGTTTCTCCCGATGGCAAAGTGCTGGTCTCGGGCAGCGACAAGGGGCTGCAGTCTTGGGACCCGGCCACAGGCAAGCAAATGCGCACCTGGACATTTGGGAGGGTAGCATCGCTCGGCTTTTCGCCGAATGGAAGCAAGCTCCTGGTGGGCAGCTGGGACAACACGATCAGGGAAGTGGATGTAGCGACGGGAACTGTGTCGCGCGTCCTCACCGGGCATTCGGGCAAGGTCAATTCGGTCGCATTCTCCCGCGATGGCCGTAGCATTGTATCGGGCAGCGACGATGGCACCGTACGGCTTTGGTCGGGCTCGGCCGGAACAGACGCGGTCGGCGTGCTTGCAATGCAAGACGGAAACCGACTTGCCCTGACCTCCTCCGGCTTTTTCGACTTCGACGGGGACTCGAGAAAATTCGTACACCTCGTCCGCGGCTTTGATGTCATATCTCTGGAACAGGTTCACCAGTCGCTCTTCAGCCCGGACCTCGTGCGCGAGGCACTGACGGGTGATCAGAATGGGGAAGTCAAGCGGGCCGCAGGGGTCGTCGACCTTGAAAAGGTGGTCGAGAGCGGGCCTGCTCCCGACGTGGAGATCACGTGGCCGATACGTGGAACGACATCCGAAGCAGATATCGTCAACGTCTCAGCCCAGATCAGGGATCGCGGCAAGGGCATCGGCCGCGTCGAGTGGCGCGTCAATGGTATTACCGCCGGCGTTTGTCACACGGCCTGCCTCGATCAAAAGGGCGAAGCGCATCGGCAGCTGGCACTTGATCCAGGCGAGAACACGATCGAGGTGGTTGCCTACAATGCGAAGGACATTCTTGCGTCGTCTGCAGTGCGAACGGCCGTCATCTTTGCGGCCCCGCCCGATATGAAACCGGCGAAACTGCATGTGCTCGCCATTGGCATCAATGACTACGTGGATCAGGGTGCGATCCTTTCTGGAGAAACCGCAAGACGATATTTTCCGAAGCTAGGGCTTGCGGTTGGTGACGCGAAGGCCGTTGCGGCGGAATTCAAAAAGATGGGAGAGGGCCTATATAGCGACGTGAGGGTTCGCACCGTCCTGGATGAGGAAGCCACGGTCGCCAATCTCGACGCCGTCGTGACCGACTTCGCGAAGGGCATCTCTCCGCGGGACACGTTCATTCTGTTCGCTGCCGCCCATGGCATCACAAACGAAGGCCGGTTCTATCTCATCCCGCAGGACTATCAGGGTGGACCCGATCCCGAGGCGCTGAAGACGCGTACTATCGATCAGCTCAAGCTACAAGACTGGATCGCAAACCGGATCAAGGCCAAGAAGGCGCTCATATTGCTCGATACCTGCGAGTCGGGCGCTCTTACCAGCGGTTATCTGCGCTCGCGCGTCGATGGACCGGCATCGGATGCGAGCATTGGTCGGCTCCACGAAGCCACAGGCCGCCCGGTCCTGACTGCGGCTGCGCAAGGGCAGGAAGCGGCTGAAGTTGGGGGCATCGACCATGGCCTGTTTACAGCGGGTCTCCTCGACGGCCTGCGTCACGCCCAGACAAATCGTGATGGTGTGCTCATGCTGTCCTCGCTGGCAGCACATGTGCACGATATAGTGTCGAAGCTGGTCAAGGACCTCAACGAAAGGGAGACGGTGCTGAGGCGTGGGCCCGCAGGCGGCGAACAGTCCGTGCGGTTCGGCAGCCGGGGAGAGGATTTTGCAATCGTTCGCAGGCCGCAATAACTGGTGCAGGCTCAGCTTTTGGATCATGGATATTGGCACCCGTGATCCGTCCGCCGCAGACGACCTTCTCGTCACTCCCGTTCCGCACTGGCCAAGATAGACGCTTCAGCGCGGTGCGGTGGAGCGAGACTTTTGTTCCAGTCCGCAGCCAATCCCGTCTCGCGGTTTTATTTGCACGGACGGTACTTTTTGCTCCGTCGGGCAAACAATGATTCCGTCTGAGCTACGTAGGATAATAGGAACGCCAGTCGATCGGAGACCTGAGGATGCATCGCCGGCGGCTTGCGGTGGAGCTTAAGGCCAGAACAGGGATAGACCGCCGTGCGTCGATTGCTCAGCTCAAGCAGGATATCGCAGCCGTCGAAGCGGGCCTGCATAGGCTGTCGGGCCCATTATCCGGATAGCGATCGCCGCAGTCCGGAAACATTCGCCCCGCCGAGTCTTGCGGCTCGACGGGGCTGAAGGTGGATGGAGCGAGGCGGCGATGCGACGCCGGTGTCGCCCCAAGGACCTGCGTCCCATGATGCTTGGGGAATATTTTCCCGCAAGGCAATATGTTGGGCAATCGCCTTTATGTTGTAAGTGGCCCGTGGCTCCAGCTTTGAATCACGGGACATTGGACTTGCGCCGATACCTGATGCGATAGAACTGGGCTCCTCCGCCCTTGCGTCGCACACCGATGCTTATCGCCTGCATCTCGCGATCGATGCGACCTGCATCCCATAGACGGTCCAGCGCTTTAACGACGTCAAGCGTTCCTCCGTCCGACGGACGTTGGATCTGGGCGGCCGTCTGCCCCCCTTTTGACCTGCTAGCTTTCCGTCGAGTGAACTATTTGGACCTTTGCCCATCCCTGACGAAGTCCTCTCAGGTCTTGCGCGCCGTCCACGTCCCGCTACATTTTGCTGCGCCGGAATAACCGCTCCATGACCCCGAGCCGCGGGTCGGCTCCAACCGTCCGGCGCCACTGGCATATTTGTCCTGCACCGCGACAGAGGCGCGTGCTGCGCCGCTTCGCGAAACCCGCCCGTGAAACTTGACTAAGTTTGGATGAGATATATTGCCATTGAGAATGTTCACATCGAAATCATACTTGGCATCGCAAGTCCCGGACCGTGTCTCAAACGTCAAATGCCACGCTCCATCGAATGCACCGATCGGGTAGGAGCGCGCTTCTGCTGGCGGGGATATAATCGCGGCTAGACATCCTGCTGCTATCCAGACGAAAGGTCGCCGCATTGCAGATCCTCGATGGTCAAATCCAGCTCTACAAATTAGGAAAGGAAGGAACTGTTTCAAGTGTCGATTCGCAATCGCTCGAACCAAGCCGATGCCTCCGAGCGCCGCAGATTTCGCAACCATGTGGGCGCGTCGTCCGCTTTTGATGCTGGCTTGACAATGGCAAGCTTGTCGATCTTCTGAATATCAACCAAGTCGGCCAGACACCGCGGATGGTCAGAGCGCGGCTCGACGAAGCAAGGCTGGAGATGCAAGGCAACTCCTTGAAATAGTGGACGAACAAGCCAGGACGAGCACGCCCGGCAGTATGTTAACGCCGCATTCTTGGCTCGAAGATGGGCGAGCGCTACTTTCGCATTTGGGACGATCACCCCTCATTGGTGTTGACAGGCGGAAACATCGCGAACAGGCGCGCCAACTCAACTTGCGAATGGGTGCCGGTCTTTTCGAAGCAGTGGCGCAGATGAGTCTTGATCGTCGCCGACGTCACGCCGAGCACGGCCGGCATCTGCGCGCCGGCAACGCCGCTCGCAAGCAACGAGGCCACGCGCGCTTCTGCGCTCGTGAGGCCATAGACTGCCTGCATGGCTGAGGCTGTCGCGCGCGACTTCGCCGCGGGATCGACGATCACGACCAGCACACGGGCCGGGGCCACGAGGTCCCAAAACTCAAAGGATGACCGTGGCAGCGGCACTGCCAAGACGAGCAAAGGAGCGGCGCCCGAGAGGCGCTTGATGCGCACCGGGCGGGAAAGCGATGTGCTGAGACCGGAGGCGACGCCGAGAGCTTCCTTCAGCGTTCGCGACAGCACCTGCCGTTCGTCGGTCGATGCGGAGACGAGCTGAAGGGGGCCGCCCGAATCGTAGGCGATGCCGTCCGATTGACGCAGCAGTGCTTCGGCTGCGCTGTTGGTCTGCGTGATGCGGCCGTGGCGATCAAGTAGGATCGCGGCGTTCGGCATCAGATCCAGCATGGCGGACAAAACTTGCTGCCCATCCCCCCGCCCGCCGAGCAGAAGCGACGCATCGAGGGCTCGGCAGAGATGCGGGCTGAGCCGATCGAGCAGGCGGACACGTTGATCCGCCTCGTCCGTGCCGCGCTCCGAGAGGCAAAACCCGAAGCCACCGACGCTGCCGTCGACTGCGAAGCCCCGGTAGTTGATGTCGAGGATGTCAGCATGCCCCCAGGGGGCGAGCACGTCGGCATAGAACGCAGTCTTCTGAATCGAGCCGGGCTCCACGAGGGAGTTTGCGCTGACGGCCTTTCCAAACGGAACTGTCGTGATGGCCACTGTCCAGGGATTCCAGGCGTAGTGCTCTCGGAAGATCGCGGATGGTTCGTCCGGCAAGCGGCCGAGGATCTGGGTCGGAGCCTGCTTGCTTCCATGCGGAGGAACATAGGCCAGCATACCTCCGAGAGCGCCGAGATGGTCGGCCACACCGACGAGCACGTCGTCCCAGCGCTCGGGGTCGGCCACCGCGCCGTAGATCAGATCGAGTAGTTTGGCTTCCAAGGATTGATGCTCCCGACGAGTGAGCTCAGCCCCGACTGTAACGCAATCAGGTGACAGGTCGTGCTCAAATTTCCGTCGCGCCCACTTCGGACAGCGACGTGGGTTCCATGACGCGATTGTCGGACCACCCTGGGCACGTTCAGCTCAAGTACTGGATCCTACCAAGAGTAGCGCACAGCGCCCTTGCCGGCATAGCTGCGAACAATATCCGCAAACTCGCCCTCGAACGTCGCCGCGGCCGACCAGCCGTTCGTCAATCGCACTTCGGCCGATGCGCTCGTCAGCGCGGAGTTGTGCGGCTGAGCGGCACCGTTGACGACGAAGCTTGCGCCCGGCAGCGCCTGGAATGTTGCAGCGGCCGAGCGATCCGCGTTGAAATCATGCGCCCAGGCGAGCCGGCCGCGCAATGTCAGCATCGCGTTGGACAGGGCGAAGGATTTATCGCTGCGCACGCCGAGCTCACTCCGCCTGTCGGTGACGCTCTTCGCGCCGTAAGCGAGTGCAAATGCCGGCGTTCCCACCAGGGCCGATTCCGCATAGGCTGGCAGATCGAAGGTGGTGAACTGGCTTGCGGCATAAGGCGTGAGGCCAAGGCCGCCCAGCCAAGGTGTCGCGAAGCGGTAGCCGCCTTCGATGCGGCCGGAATAGGCATTGGCATTGAACGCGGCATGCAAGCGGTCGACGCCGGCGATGGTCACGGTGCGATCGGTGGTGATGTCCTGAAAGCCGTAGGCCAGCGCCGCCGAGACATAGGCGGGGCCGGATTTGTGGCGCACGAAGGCGCCGGCCTGGAACAGGTCGGATCGGCCGTAGCCGCTGCCGTCGACAGAGAAGCTCGTCCCGCCGCCGGCGAGCGCGAAGCCCGCGACAGTATCCGGAGAAAAGCGATAGTCGGCGCCGACCGCGACGCCGGCAAGGCTGCTTGTCGTGTTGTTGCTGCCGAGCGCCGTGTTTCCGTCCGAGGCTTGCGAGCCGCCGAACCCGGCCGCCCATACGCTCCAGCGTGGATCGTAGACCTTCGCGAGAGGTGCCTTCGCAAACATCGTGGCATAGGCATCGCGTTCCGGCCGGGATGTCCCGCGGCGCGCATGGTCGGCCGCAAAGGATGACGCGCCGGACGATGTCACGGTGTCGCCGCGGCTGGCGACGAAGGGATCGGTCAGGACGCCCATGAACTGGCTCATGGCGTTGAACGTCGTCTGCTGGCTGCCGGCGGCGGTCTCGCCCGATGCCTGACTGAGGCCGGCAGGGGTCAAGGCCGCGTAAATGCTGGAAATGCCGCCGTTCGCAATGAAGGCATTGGTCAGCGCGTTGCCGACGTTCTGCTGATTGGTATTGAGGCCGCCGGGAATTGCGAAGTGGAGGACGAGGTCGAGATAGATGTCGTGGTTGTTGGCGTCGTAGCTCAGGCTGGTGCTGAAATTGGAGGACAGGTTGGTGTTGAGCGCGCCGAAGCTGCCATTGATGCCACCCGCGGCGCTGAGGATCGTGTATTGCCGGCTGACGTAGCTTCCCGGTGAGAAAACGGCCTGCACGGTGGCGCCACCGAGCGTGGCCGCGCCAGCGACGATGGTGCGATCGGCGGAGGTGGGGGAGAGTTCGATCAGGTAGGTCGAGGCCGCCGTAAACGAGAGGCTGCCCGTCACGTTCAGCGTTCCGATCGACTGACCGGGCGCGAGCGTGCCGCCGTTGACCGCGACGTTGCCGACAGTGCCTGTGCCGCCCAGCACGCCGCTCGAGTTGACGGTGACGCCGCTTGCCGACGTGATATCGCCGCTGACCAGCAGCGTGCCGCCATCGATCTGGACCGGGCCCGCGAAGGTGCTCGTGCCGGTCAGGGTCCAGACCGACTGGTTGGCCTTGAGGAACGTGCCGAAACCGCGATATTGTCCGGTCGGACTGAGCTGCGAGATGTCGAAGGTCGCCGCGCCGCTGCCGCCGAGCTCGAAGGTGTCGTTGCCGGTGCCGACGACGGCTCCCGAAATGCTCGATCCCGGCGCAATCGTCAGCTTGTTGCCGGTGCCGTCGAACAGGATCGCGTCGATCAACGTCGCGCTGATGCTGCCGGCATTGTAGACCGTCATGCCGCCTGCCCCCGGGTTCGCGAGGATGCCGTAGCCAAAGCCGCCGATGGTGCCGCTGTTGTAGATCGCGCTGTCTGCACCGACCCTTATGGCAGCCTGGCCACTGCTGGTAACGACACCGCCGGCGAAGTTATTGATGATCGAGTTAGCACCGACGCCGATGGCGGCCTGGACGAACGAACCCACGCCGGAGATGGTCCCGTAGTTGTTGACGAGCCCGGCCTGGTTGACGGTCACGCCGTATGCGGCTCCAGAAATGGTGCCTCCGGCACGGTTCGTGATGGTGCTGGCAGCAAATCCGAAGGCGCCACTTGCGCTCGTGCCCGCGACGGATCCGGAATTGTCGAGCACCAACGTGAAGCCCGACACGCCGTACACATTGCCGGTGATCGTCGCTCCCGCATTGTTGGTTACGGTCGTGAGTGCCAATCCGTCGATCCCGAATCCGTTCCCGTGGATGGTTCCCGAGTTCGTCACCGAAAGCGGATCGGTGCCCCCCGTCGAGATGCCGGATTGGTCGCCTGTGATCGTGCCACCGGCCTTGTTGATGACGGTTCCCTGGCCGAAATAGATGCCGCGCGCGTTGGCGGCCGTGCCGCTGACGGTTGCTCCGCTTTCGACCGTGACGACTGCATTCTCCGCACCGGTTCCATAGCCATTGGCGCCTGCACTCGTACCCGGAGCGCCGCCGCCCTGGTTGATTGTCGTTCCGGTGCAGGTTGCGATCAGGTTCGGCTGGCCGGCCGCCTGCGGCGTGCAGTCCGCCCACGCCGACTGGCTTGCCAATAACGTTGCTGAGAAGATCAGCGAGCTTGCGAGATATCGTGCGAGGAAGCGATTGCGCACGCCATGACGGTGGGAGTCGGCGCCATAGTTCCCGCAACTTGATCGTGGCATTGCGCATTCCAATCTTCATTCCCGTCCCGCGCGGGCGTCTTGACTCGCATCGCGCGGGATCGCCTAACCAGATACCGAACAGCGGCATTGATCGCGTCCCCCACCCGGGTGAGACCGCAACGCATTCTCGGCGGCCGTGGCGTGGAGAGCACACCGAACTTTGGGATCAACTCTTTGCTCAAAATGAGGGCACGCTGCATACTCACCATGCCAATTTCGGACTGTGGTTGCCCCACCTAGCGAACGAGAGTGGTGGCGCGACATAGGCTGGTTAGATATGTCCGTCGGTGATCCACAGCGAAACCAGGTGTTTCGCAACGGTGCATAGGACGAATTTTTAAGAAAGGTCACCAGCTGCATTCTCTTCGCGTTGAAGCGCATGCAGGAAATCGGCGAACCGCTGCGCATGGGATGCCGCTGTGAAGATTAGCCAGCCGCGCTCCTCACCATATCCTATTCTGGCAATGCGAATTTCCTGTTGCGCCGTCGGGTGCGTGTCTCTATTTGCGCTCGGTGCACGCGGCCGGTGGACGCTCCTACTCCTGGAGCGGCCTGATCGTCGCCGTCCTCACGGGTCTACTAAGCTGGTTTGGTCAGCATGGATGGCGATGGCTTCTCTGACGCCATACCCATGTCTGCGCGAAGGATCGTGACCCGAAGAGCGGAGACCCTGCGGCTCCGCGACACTCCGCATGCGGATGCGTAGAGCCCGACCGGCATGGCCGGGCGCGCCGTAACCTGCGAAGCAGCAGCTGATCACTCGAGCTCAAGCGCTCAACCGAGCCTCAGCTCCTTGCAGTTGTTCGAGGGAGAGAACTCGGGCGGTACGCGCTCCTTGCTCCAGATCTTGTTGCCAGCCCTGCGAGGGCTTAATCGGCACTGCTCATTCCTCTCTTCAAAGTACCGATCGATCGCCGCCTTCGCTTCGTCTGGTGACTGATAGTTGCTGTTGTGAATAATGGCGCGGTCCATGCCGCTGAATACGGATTCAATGACATTGAGGAATTGCGCTCGCGCGCGTAGCGGCGCGATCACGACTGTCGGCCCAACGATACGGCTGTTGTGGTCTACGACCGTTCGGTTCAGCTCCTTCGAGACGTGCGAGGAGGCGGCATCCCAGGAGAGATAGATGCATCGGCGGTCCTGATATTGCTCGAGGAGCACCATCATCATGTGGATCATCTCTGCCGTGTTCTTCTTCTCGCAGTAGAAATGCGTGAGCTGATTGGATGAGAGCTCAATTGCCGCTGTGAGGGTGGCCGAACCTCGCGACTTTTGCCATTGCTGGACGAGTGGCCGTTCGCCCGGAGCGGTGAGCGAGCGGCCCGGCTGGTGCTTGACGGCAAACGGGCCGAATTCATCGATCGAAAAAAACGCCTCGTCGGGGGCAAGGTTCTCAATATCGACTTTATACGGTCGAGTTTCTGCGAGAATCCGGATTGTTCGACGTCAAGACGATGCGGGCCTTTCGCCACCGGTATCCAGACGACTTTATGATCTTGCGGACAACATCCTCGCCGGCAGACTGCCCCCTTTGCGCAAGGACGCGGCTGAGATCCGCGACCTTCCATGTGGCGCGGTTGATCCCGAAGAGTTCTTCTCCGAGGGACAAAAGGGTTCGTCGGCGATGCTGCACAAGCGCAACCCGGTGCTGTCGGAAAACCTCACCGTCTCTCGCGCATGGTGCGGGCCTATGTGACGCCGCCCACCGCCACCAATGTTAGCTCCGGGTAGTGCCGCCGTCGCAAAACTACCAGGGCACATTCTTCAGCTTCTGCGCCAAAAAGTCGGAGAACACCCTGACCTTGGGCGCGAGATGCTTGCTGCTGCTGTACGCAACATAGACGCCAGCTTCCGGCACGCTGGTCCAGTCCGGCAGGAGCAGGACGAGACCGCCCTTCTGGATGCTGTCATGGCAGAGATAGCTGGCGACCAATCCGATGCCGCGGTCACGCAACGCCGTTTCGTAGATCGCTTCCGAGTTGTCCGACCTGAATTCACCGGATACCTTGACCTCCTCGATCCGGTTGTCAAGCTTGAAGCGCCAGATGCTGCCCGATGCAGAATAATGGCTGAAGCTCAGACAATGATGGGACGCCAGATCGGCCGGCTCGCGGGGCACGCCGTGCCGCTCGAGATAGGCCGGAGACGCAACGACGAACCTGCGGTTGTCGGCAATCTTGCGAGCGATCAAGGTCGAATCCGGCAGGCTTCCAGTCCGCACGACGGCATCGTAGGACTCCTCGATGAGATCGACAAAGCGATCCGTGTAGTTCGCCTCCACTCTGACTTTCGGATAGGCGTCGAGAAATTCGCTGATGATCTCGGACAGTTTGAGCCGGCCGAAGGCGACCGGAAAGCTCACACGCAACAGGCCGCTTGGTTCCGAATTCAACGATGCGATCATCGCATCCGCGTCGGCAAGATGATTGAAGATCTGCACGCATTGCGCGTGATAAAGTCGCCCGGCCTCCGTGAGCGCTACGCGTCTCGTCGTTCTTTCGAACAGGCGCAGTCCCAACGCGTCTTCAAGGCGCGATACTTTGCGGCTGATCGTCGAAGGCGACGTCCCGATGACGTTTGCCGCTGCGATGAAACTGAGATGCTCCGCGACGGAGACAAACGACGCGATCAAATTGAGCCGGTCAACGTCGATCGAAGACCGGGCATTCGAGCCAACATTCCGCATGGCCACCTCTTATTGTGCGGCCCTCCCATTGTTTCCTTCCTAACCATTGGATTAAGCAAGTCGTGTGCCATGGCTCCAGAGGCGGCAAATTTGTCGCTTTGCGATCGGGAGCGCCTCGATTTGCCGATGCATTGATCGCCACTGCTGGAATTGTACACAATCGGCCACTACCGCGCGAAATGCGCAACGGTTGCGACGCCTTGTATTCAACATACTGAGCAAGGAAGAGGCGTCTTCAGCGGCGCGGAAGCCTCAAATCAATCCGAGCTAGGTCGCGACATAAACGCGCGCCAGCGACCCCTCGAAACCCTCCGCATTGGTGGAATGGTCCCTCACCCGGCTCTGGCTGATCGTCAACCATGACGGCATCGCGATCGGGAAGTTTGGAACGTCACGCATGACGATCTCCTGGATCTGCTTCCATTTCGCGATGCGATCGGCGTGGTCCAGCGATACCGCCGCAGCTTCCAGCAGCGCATCGACGTCTGGATTGCTGTAGGCCGTTCCGTTCGAGAACGGCACACCCTTGATCAGGTTCTTCGACCAGTACAGTCGCTGCACGCCGACTTGCGGATCGAACAGATTGCTGATCGACGCGAGATGCAGCGCAAAGGCTCGCTCAGTGTAGACACGCTTGACCAAGGTGCCCATGTCCTGGCCGCGTAATTCGACTCCAATTCCCGCTCGGCTCATCGACGCCCGGAGGAACTCGGCGAGCACCCGCTGCTCTTCGGTCGTGTAGTCCAGAGTGAGACTGAAACGCATCGCGCTGCCCTTGCGCAGATAGCCCGCCTCATCCAGCAATTTGGCCGAGGCGGCGACATCGAACGGATAGGGCGACGGCTTGTCGTAGTGAAAATCCTTGTGATAGGGCACAACCGGCGCGGCCGAAGGGACGGCGTTCCCGAAAAACACGACCTTGCAGATGGTCTCGCGGTTGATGCAGTGGGCGATGGCCTGCCGTACCTTGAGGTTCTTCAGATAGTCATTCTCAAGATTGGCCTCGAGGACGATGATGTTGGGCGGATCATAGGCATAACCCCTTTCCTCGATGGTAATTTTCGGGTTCTTGGTCAGCCGCTCGACGTCGCGATAGGGTACCGGCGTCCGATAGCCAAGATCGACGTCGCCAACCTCGTAGGCGACCGTGCGCGCCGCAGGATCGGGAATGAAGCGCGCCACCAGCCGATCGATATTGGGTAGAGATTTGTTCCAGTAGTCCGGATTGCGGTCCCAGATCACGTGACTGCCGCGGACCCATTCCTTGAAGACGTAAGGGCCGGTTCCGATCGGCGCGGTGTTGTTGACGTGGACCAGAGGATCCGCATCGCCATAGCGATGTTTCGGCACGATCGGCGACTCCGCCGATGACATCGCCGCCAGCAGATACGGCGTCGGCTTTTCCAGCCGCAGGACCAGGGTATACTTGTCGGGCGTCTCAATCGCCTTGACCTGGGCAAAGGTCGTCCGGCCACGCGGATGCAATTTCTTCAGCACAGAGATCGAGAAGGCTGCGTCCTCGGATGTGAACTCCTCGCCGTCGTGCCACTTCACACCCTCGCGCAACTTGAACGTAAAGGTGAGGCCGTCGGGAGCGACCTCCCAGGCCGTCGCCAGCAAGGGCTGCGGGTTCATGTCATGGTCGAACTCCAGCAATCCCTCCGTCACCTTGGCGCTGAACACCAGGCTCGAGGAGTTCACGAACGACAGCAGGGCCGGCGGCTCTCCGGCCTGGACCAGTGTCAGCACACCGCCTTTCTGCGGACCCGCGGCCGCAGCTTGCGGATCGATTGCTGCGGCGATCCCCAGCGCTGGTAGCGAACACAAGCCTGCGAGAACCGAACGCCGATCGGGATTCATGTCAGCCACTCCTACAGTTCCTCGTTTGCCAAGCCAAACCGGCAAACCCGCTATTCCGCGGCGGCAAGTCCAAAGCCGTACAGATCGCGCGCGGTCTCGGGTGAGATCAGCTCATTGGCGAGATCGGCCTCGACCATCGCACGGTCCCGCGTCGCGGGATCGCCGATGCCGCCGCCGCCGGGCGACAGGATGATCACGCGATCTCCGGCGGGGATCAGGTGTTGGCCCTTGCCGGCGAGCTTCTTGCCGGACCTCAGGCTGATCACGCCCGCGGCCCCGTATCCCCCACCGCCAACACCACGAGCGGGATGATCGACGCGTTCATACGTGGTGTTGTAGAGAAACGCTTCGTTGATACCGTTTTCCATCTCGATGTGCTGGCCAAGGCCGCCGCGCATACGGCCAGCGCCGCCGGAGTCCTGGCGATATTCCTTGCGCCAGACGATGACCGTCGACATCGACTCGAAGATCTCGATCGAGCCGCCGCGTACGCCGCTCGGAAATCCGGTTGCTGACATGCCGTCGCGGAACGGTAGCGCGCCCATGCCGCCGGTGGTCGTGACCTGGACCTGAAAGCGATCGTTCAGCTTCGGCGGACTGGTCCTCGGACCGAGGATCGTGATGCCCCACAGGGCGCAAGTACTCTCTGCAGGTACGCGATCCGGGATCGCCTGCCGCAGGCAGCCGAAGACCAAATCCGGCAGCATCAAGCCGACCTGGCTGCGTGAAATCACCGCCGCCGGCTTGATGGCGTTGAGAATGCAGCCTTCCGGCGCGAACACGGTGCGCGGCTCCAGCGAGCCGGCATTGTTGGGAATATCGCGGGCGATGATGCAGCCGAGCGCATAAGACGTGTAAGCCAGCGTGTAGCAATACGGCACGTTGAAATTGTGCCGCGTCATCTTGACGGAGCCGCTATAGTCGACGTGGATGTTGTCCTCGGAGATCGTCAGCGCCGCCTTCAGTTCGATCGGCTCGCTCTGTCCATCCAGGAAGAGCGTAGCGTGCCATGTGCCCTTGGGAAGCTTGGCGATCTGCGCGCGCACCGCGGTGCGCGAGGCATCAATGATGTGGTCAGCGACCTCGTCAAGCTCGTCGAGCCCGAATTCGTCCATCATCTCCAGCAGACGGACGCAGCCGACATCGTTGCAGTTCATCAGCGAATAGACGTCGCCGATCGTCTCCACCGGCTGGCGCGTGTTGGCGCGGATCACCGCCATCAGCGTTTCATCGAGGACGCCGCCATTGACGATCTTGAGGATCGGCAGGTACAGCCCTTCCATGAAGACATCGGTCGAACTGACCCGGTCGATCAGCCCGCCGATGTCCATCACGTGGCTGTTGCAGGCGAGGAAGCCGACCAGCTCGTCGCCGCGGAAACAGGGCGTGGTCAGCGAGATGTCGTTGGTGTGGCCGGTCCCCATCCAGGGGTCGTTGTGGATGAAGACATCGCCCGGCTGCATGGTGGCGATCGGATAATGGTCGATCACATGACCGACCGCCAATGCCATCGAGTTGATGTGGCCGGGCGTTCCGGTCACGGCCTGCGCCAACATCCGGCCTCTTGCATCAAACACACCGGCGGCAAGGTCGCCGGATTCACGAACGATGGTGCTAAACGCCGTCCGTTGCAGCGTCTGCGCCTGCTCCTCGACGACCGCGATCAGGCGGCTCCACATGATCTGCTTGTCGATAAGGCTCGAAGACACCGCTTTATCCATGCTGATATTCCCGAAGAGGTTTCGTTCGCGGCGCTTCGGATGGCTGTATCTTCAGGCCATAGACGTCATGCGCCGCTTGCGCCGAGATCAGGCCGTTTCTCAGGTCTGCCTCGACACGGTCCCGGTCACGATGCCTGGGATCGCCGATGCCGCCGCCACCGGGCGACATGATCAGGACCCGCTCGCCGGCGGGGATGAGATGGCGGCCCTTGCCCGGCAGCTTGGCGCCGGATTTCAGGCCGACATAGCCGGCCGCGCCGTTCAGGCCTTCATCAAAACCGCGCGGCGAGAATTTTATCCGCTCGAAGGCGCCGTTGAAGAAGAACGGCTCGTCGAGGCCATTTTCCATTTCGATGTGCTGGCCAAGGCCGCCGCGCATGCGGCCGGCGCCACCGGAGTCCTGGCGGTATTCCTTGCGCCAGACGATGACGGTCGACATCGACTCGAAAATCTCGATCGGGCCGCCGCGCACCCCGCTCGGAAATCCCGTCGCCGACAGGCCGTCGCGGAACGGCAGCGCCCCCATTCCGCCGGTGGTGACGACACCGACCATGAATTCTTCACCGAAGCGCGGCGGGCTCGATTTCGGACCGCTTGCGCCGATATTCCACAGCACACCGGAGCCTTCCGCAGGCACACGCTCCGGGATCGCCTGGCGAAGACAGCCGAACACGAGGTCCGGCAACATCAGGCCGATGAGATGCCGGGCGACCACCGCAGCCGGCTTGAGCGCATTGACGATCGAGCCTTCCGGAGCTGCAACGGTGCGCGGCTCGAGCGAGCCCGCGTTGTTGGGAATATCGCGGGCGATGATACAGCCGAGCGCATAGGAGGTGTAGGCCAGCGTATAGCAGTAGGGCACATTGAAATTGTGCCGCGTCATCGCCGCCGATCCGGCGTAGTCGACGTGGATATTGCCCTCCGAGACGGTCAGCGTCGCCATGAGCTCGATCGGTTCGGACTGACCGTCGATCATCAGCGACGACCGCCAGGTTCCTCTTGGCAGTTTGGCGATCTCGGCCTTGACCGCGTCGCGCGAGGTATCGATGATGTGGTCGGCGAGTTCGTCGAGCTCGTCGATTCCGAACTCGTCCATCATCTCCAGAAGACGGACGCAGCCGACATCGTTGCAATTCATCAGCGAGTAGACGTCGCCGACCGTCTCGACCGGCTGACGGGTGTTGGCCCGGATCACCGCCATCAGCGTTTCGTCGAGAACGCCGCCGTCGACGATCTTGAGGATTGGCAGGTACAGCCCCTCCATGAAGACGTCGGTCGACGATGACATGTCGCGCAGCCCGCCGACATCCATCAAATGGCTGTTGCAGGCGAGAAACCCGACCAGCTCGCCGTCGCGAAAGCAGGGCGTCGTTAGCGAGAAGTCGTTGGTATGTCCCGTTCCCAGCCACGGGTCATTGTGGATGAAGACGTCGCCCGGCTGCATCGTCGGGATCGGGTAGTGATCGATCACATGACCGACGGCCAGTGCCATCGAATTGATATGGCCGGGCGTGCCCGTCACGGCCTGCGCCAGCATCCGGCCGCTTGCATCGAACACACCGGCGGCGAGGTCGCCGGACTCGCGAACAATGGTGCTGAAAGCGGTCCTCTGGAGCGTCTGCGCCTGCTCCTCGACGACCGCGATCAGGCGGCTCCACATGATCTGCTTGTCGATGAGATTGAGACGCGCTTTGCTCATAGCGGCATCCCCTTGCGCTCCATCACGATCGCACCGAGCCCGTCGATCCAGGCATCGAAGCTCTCCGTGATGTATGTCGAAGTCTCCTCTTCCGCGATAATCGCCGGTCCCGACAGGCGGGCACCGACCGCAAGCTTTTCGCGACGATAGCGCGAGACGTCGATCGTCTTGCCGGCCTTGCCGTCGAAAATCCGAATGCTTTCGCCGGGCGCAGCCACCGGATGTTGATCGACGTCCTGGATCTGCTCGGGCAGATTCGAAACGGTCGAAACGTTGACCGACCAGGCCATGATCTCGATCGCCGCCGCCGGAATCGAGCGGCGGAAGAGCTTCTCGTAGTCGGCCTCGTACCGCTCGCGCAACGCGGGCGTGTCGGTTGGCAGGAGATCGCGAACCGGCAGTTCGACAGCAATCTCGTGCCCCTGGCCGACATAACGCATGAACGCGACGCGGCGCTCCACCACCGGCTCGCCCTGCGCCGCCGGCTCCACCCATGCACGGATGTCGCGCGACATGCCGCGCAGGAGTTCGGTCGCAGCCGCGGCGTCGAAGCCTTCCAGCCTCATGTATTTGGTCTTGACCATCTCGTAGGAAATCGGCGCAGCCAGGAAGCCGACGGCGGAACCGACGCCCGCGTTGGGCGGAACGATGACACGATCGGCTCCGATTTTCTCCGCAACCCGCGCCACATGCAGCGGCGCGGCGCCGCCGAACGCAATCACCGTGTGACTGCTGGCCACGGCGCCCCGCTCGACGGTATGGACGCGCGCCGCGCTGGCCATGTTCTCGCACACCATTTCGTAGACCGCATAGGCGGCCATCTCGGCCCCGAGCCCGAGTGGATCACCGATGACTTTCTTGAGGGCCGACTTCGCCAGGTCGGGATGAAGCTTGATGGTGCCGCCGGCAAAGCTCACGGGATCAATCAGGCCCAACGCGACGTCGGCATCGGTCACGGCGGGATCGGACCCGCCACCATTGTAGCAAACCGGCCCAGGCACGGAGGACGCACTCTCTGGGCCGACCGTCACCCGCTTCAGTGAATCGAGCCGTGCCAACGATCCGCCGCCAGCGCCGATTTCGACCATCTCAATCACGGGGATGCGAACCGGCAGGCCGCTGCCTTTCAGGAACCGAGCCGCCCGGTCGACCTCGAACACCCGCGCCGTTTCGGAACGGAAGTCCTCGATCAGGCTGACCTTGGCCGTGGTGCCGCCCATGTCGAACGCCAGCACCTTGCGCTCGCCGAGCCGCGCTGCGATCTGCGCTGCGAACACCGCGCCGCCAGCCGGGCCGGACTCAACCAACCGCACCGGGAATTTTCGCGCCGTTTCGACCGAAGTGAGGCCGCCGCCGGACGTCATCAGGCACAGCGCGCCGCGAAAACCCATCGCGTTGAGCTTGTCCTGCATGCGCGCCAGATAGCCGTCCATCAGTGGCTGCACGTAGGCGTTCGTGGCCGCGGTCGATGTCCGCTCGAATTCCCGGACCTCGGGACAGACCTCCGACGACAGCGTGATGTAGAGATCCGGCATTTCCGAGCGCAGCAGATCCGCCGCCGCCCGTTCGTGGTCCGAATTTGCATAGGAGTGCATGAAAACGATCGCGACGCTCTCGACCTTCTCCGCCTTCAACTGCTGCGCGACGTTCCGGACATCCGCGTCGTTCAGAACAAGACGGACGCCGCCACGTGCATCCATTCGCTCGCGCACCGCAAACCGCAGCGGGCGCTCGACCAGCGGCTTCGGCCGCACCAGTGCCAGTTCGTACTGGTCGTAGCGGCTTTCAGTACCGATCTCGAGCACATCGCGAAATCCGTCGGTGACGAGAAGCGCGACCTTGGCGCCACGCCTCTCGATGATGGCATTGGTCGCCAAGGTCGTTCCGTGGACAAAAATGTCGACGTCAGCGATGGCTTGCTCGGCGCGCGCCAGAATTTCGCTCACACCGCGCAGGACGCCCTCTTCCGGCGACGCCGGCGTCGTCAGAACCTTTCCGGTCCAGCGCCGCAACCCGTATTCGAGCACGACGTCCGTGAACGTGCCGCCAACGTCGGCAGACAGCTTGAGTTTCGGCGCACCCATCAATCTCGGTCCTCTATCGTTGCCGCGCGCGACGAGAGGCCGATCACAACGGATGGCATCGCGTCGACGGCGTCATGCAGGCTCCGCCCAAATCGATGCCGGGCAATCGATGCCTTTCGCACCGAAATTTCTGGCATGCGGCTCACCCCCGTGAATAGTTTCATTTTTGAAATGATCTATTGCAAAAGACCGGCCAAAAGCGTGGCAAAAGCGATGGCGAACGGCTGCGATATCTGCGCTAATCCCCGCTCAAACGTCGCGCTCACGCTGTAGCGACGCAATATGCGAAATATCGCCTGGTGCGGCTACCGGTCACATGACACAGGTCATCGAATACTTCTTTTCCATCAGCTCTCCCTGGGCGTATCTCGGCGCCGCGCGGCTGGTCGCGCTGGCTGAACGTCACGGCCTTTGCATCAAGCCACTGCTGATAACCACCATCGACGAACACGGCTGGATCCCGCTGAAGAGCAAGCCGCCGGTGCGCCAGCGTTACATTCGCTCGGAGATTGGGCGATGGAGCCGCCATCTCGGCGTCCACATGCAGACCGACAACCGCCCGAGTGATCTGAAGAACCCGACACCTGCCGCGACGATGGTGGTCGCAGCGGAAACCACTGGCGCCGAAGGCTTGCCGCTCGCCCTCGCACTGCAACGCGCCTACTGGGAGCGCGCGGCCGATATCGGCATTCCCGAGATACGTCGCGAGATTGCCGATGCGAACGGCTACGACGGTGGGCATCTGCTCGCCTGCGAACAGACCCAGGCGGTCGGCGCGCGCTGGAAAGAGAATCGGGCTCGCGCGATCGAATGTGGCGTCTTCGGTTCGCCAACCTATTTGTTCGAGGGCGAGCTCTACTGGGGTCAGGACCGAGTGGACTTTCTCGAGCGTCACATCGCAACCGGAGCGCCGGTATGACGCACGGCTGCCTTCCCATCGTCAGCCCCCGGCTCGCAGAGAGCGCGGGATCGTGACCTTCGGCCCGGCCCGCCAGATGTTTCGTCGCGTCGCGATCCAGGCGATCCCGACCGTTCTCGGCATCATCGCGCTGAACTTCCTGCTGCTGAACCTGATGCCCGGTGACGCCGCCGATGCGATTGCCGGCATGTCGGGTTCCGCAACCGCGGAGACGATGGAGACGCTGCGCCGAACCCTTGGGCTCGACCAGTCGCTGGCCACGCGCTTCATGACCTATGTCGCCAACATTGCCGTCCTCAACCTCGGCACATCGAGCAACTACGGCGTGCCCGTCGTCAACGTGATCATGGAACGCCTTCCGAACACCTTGGTGCTGATGCTGTCGGCTTTCTTCATTGCCGTCACGCTCGGAATCCTGCTCGGATGGATCATGGCGGTCTTCGCCAATAAATGGCCAGACCGGCTGCTGACGGCGATCGTCCTGCTGCTCTACTCCGCGCCTGGATTCTGGGTCGGCCTGATGGCGATCGTGCTGTTCTCCGCGCGCCTCGGGTGGCTGCCCTCCGGCGGCAGCGAAACGATCGGTGTCGGGATGACCGGTCTCGCGCTGCTGCGCGATCGGGTTCTGCATCTGATCCTTCCTGCCCTCGCGCTTGCGACATTCTTCGTCGCCATCTATGCGCGCCTGACCAGGGCCGCCATGCTCGACGTGCTGCGGCAGGATTTCATGCGCGCCGCAACCGCCAAAGGGCTGCACCCGCTCGTCCTGCAATTTCGCCACGCATTGCGCAACGCACTGATTCCGGTGACCACGGTCGCGGGTCTTCACCTCGCCAACCTGCTGAGCGGCGCCGTGGTGGTGGAAACCGTCTTCAACTGGCCCGGGCTCGGTCGCCTGACCATGGATTCGCTGGTCGCCCGCGACTTCAACGTGCTGCTTGGCATCCTGTTGCTGTCGTGCATCGTCGTCATCGTGACCAACGTCATCATCGACTGGATCGTGATGTGGCTCGATCCGCGGATCGAATTCTAGCTGCAACGGGACAGGCGGATGGATCATGACAGATGTCGTCGTTGACAGTTCGGCCGCTCCGGGCGCGGCCCCCGTACCGGGTGCGGCGCGTATCATGAGCGCCAGGCTAAGATCGCTGCTGACATGGTTGCGCGACCCGTTCCTGTGTCTCGCCATGATGCTGCTGATCGGCGTCGTCGCGATCGCGTTCGCCGCCGGACTGATCTACCCTACTGATCCGCTCGATATGGTCGCGCCGGCGCTGCTGTGGCCCGGACAGGACTGGGACTACCCGCTCGGGACCGACGCGCTCGGCCGCGACCTTGCTGCTGGCGTCGTCCATGGCGCACGGGTCTCGCTGCTGGTTGGGTTCTTCGCCGCCCTCATCGGTCTCGTGATCGGCACCACGATCGGCGCGCTCGCGGGCTATTTCGGCGGCGTCATCGACAATGTCCTAGTACGTCTGACCGAACTATTCCAGACCATCCCGGCGATCCTGCTGGTGATCGTCATTCTCGCGATCGGCGATCCGTCGATCTTCCTGATCGTGCTGTCGATCGGCCTCGCCTCCTGGCCGATGATCGCCCGGCTGGCGCGGTCCCAGTTCATGACATTGCGCGACGCCGACTTCGTCATGGCCGCACGCGGTCTCGGCTATGGCACTCCGCGGATCATCGTCCGGGAGATCCTGCCGAATGCGCTTCCGACTCTTGTCGTTGCCACATCGGTGCTGGTCGCGAACGGCATTCTTGCCGAAGCCGGCCTGTCGTTCCTCAATCTCGGCGATCCCAATCGGGTGAGTTGGGGCAGCCTGATCGGCAGCGGCCGGACCATGCTGCGCAGCGAATGGTATCTGACCGCGCTGCCCGGGCTCGCGATCGTGCTGACGGTGCTCTCGATCAACGTCATTGGGGATCGGTTGACTGACATCCTCAATCCGCGATCGGAGACACGATGAGTCTGCCGCAACGACCTCATCCCGTTCTCGAGGTGCTCGATCTCAGGATCGGTTTTCCGCGAGGCGAGGCGGTGCATGGCATCACCTTTGCCATTGAACACGGCAAGACCCTGGCGCTCGTCGGCGAGTCCGGGTGCGGAAAGTCGCTGACTGCGTTTTCGATTCTGCGGCTGCTGCCGCCGGCCGCCTCGATCGCCGGCGGACAGGTGGTGTTCAACGGCCAGGATCTCGCGACGGTGTCCGCGCGGGAACTGCGCCGCATTCGTGGCAAAGGGATATCGATCATCCTGCAGGAGCCGATGACGTCGCTGAACCCGGTGCTGACGATCGGAGCGCAGATCTGCGAGATCATCCGGCGGCACGAAGGGCTGTCGCGCAGCAAGGCCAAGGCCCGTGCGATCGAACTCCTCGACCTCGTCGGCATTGCCGAGCCGCAGCGCCGCCACGACCAGTTTCCGCACAATTTTTCCGGAGGAATGCGGCAACGCGTGATGATCGCCATCGCGGTCGCCTGCAATCCGCAGCTGCTCATCGCGGACGAGCCCACCACGGCGCTCGACGTCACCATTCAGGCCCAGGTGATGGAGCTGCTCGATCGCCTGCGGCACCAGCTTTCGATGGCGATGCTGCTGATCACGCACGACCTTGGCGCTGTGGCGCAATGGGCCGACCGGGTCGCGGTGATGTATGCAGGCCGGATTGTCGAGCAGGCCTCGGTCGGCGAGTTCTTCGCGGGCCCGAAACACCCCTATTCGCAGGGCCTGCTCGCATCGTCAGTCGGCGACGAGGCGCACTACACTGACCGGCGGCTGACGGAGATCAAGGGTTCGGTGGCGTCTGCGGCCGGAGCAACCGGCTGCTCGTTTGCACCTCGCTGTCCGAGGGTAGCCGCCGCCTGCCACCTGGCACAGCCCGCGCTGGCGACGATCGCGCCCGGCGCCATCCGCGCCGGATGGTCGGTCGCATGCTGCCAACTCCAAGCTCAGGGAGGCCACACCGATGCCGTTGCTGTCGGTTGAGAACCTGCGGACCAGCTATACTTCGCGCGGGCATACGCTGCATGCCGTCGACGGCGTTTCGCTCGAGGTCGCCGAACACGAGACGGTCGGGCTGGTCGGCGAATCCGGCTGCGGAAAATCAACGCTCGGCAAGACCATCGTCCGCCTGCTGCGGCCGAGCGACGGCACGATACGCCTCGACGGACAGGACATCAGCCAACTCGACGAGCGATCGCTACGGCCGGTTCGCCGCTCCGTCCAGATGGTCTTTCAGGATCCGTTCGGCTCGCTCAATCCGCGGCAGCGGATCGGGACCATCCTAGATACGCCACTCAAGGTTCACGGCATCCGGGATCCCGAAGAACGGCGACGGCGGATTCTCGACATCACCAGCAGGATCAGCATCCCGCCGGAGGCGCTTCAGCGCTATCCGCACGAGTTCTCAGGCGGTCAGCGCCAGCGCATCGGGATCGCACGCGCACTGGTCCTCAATCCCAAACTGGTCGTCTGCGATGAACCGGTGTCCGCGCTGGACCTGTCGATCCAGGCGCAGATCCTCAACCTGCTGGTCGACCTCAAGAGGGATCTCGGGCTCGCCTATCTGTTTATTTCGCACGACTTGTCGGTGGTCCGTTATTTTGCCGACCGCGTGCTCGTCATGTATCTCGGCCGCATCGTCGAAAGCGCCGACCATGCCACGCTCTGGCGCAACCCGCGTCACCCCTACACGCGCGCGCTGTTGGCCGCCATTCCATCGGCGCGCCAAGACAAAAAGCTGGCGGCGGTGCTTGCCGGTGAGGTCGGACAGGGCATTCCGACGTCCGGGTGCCGGTTCCGGACGCGATGCCCGGTTGCCGTCAAGCAGTGCGAAACCGACGATCCAGCCTTACGAAAACTTGCGGACGGCAACGCGGTTGCCTGCCATCTGGCGTAATCTGGCACTGCCTCCCATCCAACGAAAGCACCGCGGACAGAGATCATGACCAGCCGAGAGACGATCAGCTTCGAACTGTCGCAGTCCGCGCTCCAGGCGCGCCGAAACGCCAAGTGGAATCAGTACGATGCCGACGTCCTGCCGGCGTTCGTCGCGGACATGGACTTTTCCGTCGCCGCCCCGATCCAGGCGGCGATCAAGCGGATCGTCCGGGATGGCGACTATGGCTATCCGCTGCGCGACGGACAGAAGTCGGACCGACTCGTCGCCTCGGCCTTCGCCAACCGGATGAAGTCCCGCTACGGCTGGGAGCTTTCGCCCGATCTCGTGCTGCCGTTGGCGGATCTGGTGCAGGGCACCTACGCGCCGATCCTGGCGTTCTCGGATCCCGGCGACAGCATCGTCCTCCAGGTCCCGAACTACCCGCCGTTTCGCGACGCCATCAGCACGACGGAACGCCGGCTTCTGGCGCTGCCGATGCGCGACAACGGGAGCCGCTACGTCTTCGACATGGACGAACTGGCAACGCTGGTGGACCAGCGAACCCGCATCTTCGTGCTGTGCAATCCGCAGAACCCGACGGGACGGGTGTTTTCCCGGGACGAGTTGCTGTCATTGGCCCGCTTCGCCGTCGAACACGATCTCATCGTCATTTCGGACGAGATCCACTCCGATTTGATCTATCCGGGGCACGAGCACATTCCGTTTGCCTCGCTCGGACCCGACATTGCCGCGCGCACCGTGACTCTCAACTCGGCGACCAAGAGCTTCAATATTCCCGGCCTGCGCTGCGCCGTGATCGCGTTCGGCAGTGACGACCTGCGCAAGCGCTTTCACAACCGTATCCCACTCCGGTTGACAGGTCAGGCCAATGTCATCGGCGCCGACGCAACGGTGGCCGCCTGGACGGAAGGCCAGCCCTGGCTCGATGCCGTGATGGACCACCTTCACAAGGTGCGGAACAGAGTGGTGGATGTGCTCGCGGCGGAAGTGCCGCAAATCCGCTTCCATGCGCCGGAAGCCACTTACCTGACCTGGCTCGACTGCCGCGAACTCCGTCTGTCGGCAGCGGCATTCCAGTTCTTCCTGAACAAAGCCCGCATCGGATTCAGCGCCGGCGAAACCTTCGATCCCGATTGTCCGCAGTTTGTCAGGCTCAATTTCGCAACATCGATGCCGATCCTCGACCAGATTCTGGATCGCATCATCGTCGCCGCGCGGCAGAACGACCGATGACCGGCGCCAGGGGCGCGAGGCAGACAGGTTAGCGGATCTCATTTACGTAGTGATGATGTGCAGTCGTGGCGCGGTGCTCGCTCAGGAGCGCAATGGCACCCGCTTGATCGTACGCCTCCTCGCGGATCACCAGAACGGCGTTCGGCGAAGCTAGCGCAAGTAGACGCCGATCCTCCTTGTCGGCAAGCTCCGCCAAGAGTTTCTCGCGTATCGCCGCAATGCGAATGCCGTAGGCGTCGAGCAGATGGAGATAGAGCAGCGCAGGCACGTTCGCCGCCTCGCGCGGGAAATCAGGCACGCGGCGCGCAATGAGCCGTATTCGCGAATGCATCACCGGCACGCGGCCAACACGTCGGATGCGGTGAAGACAGAGCAACGGCTCACCAACGGCTTCCGTGAAAAGCACCGCCTCCTCTGCATCTGCCGGCCGCAACACCACGGACAAGACTTCGGGCACAGAGCGCTGGAGGCTACCGTCTTCGCCATGAAGTCGGAAATACTGGAAGAAAAAGCGCAGACTGTGTTGCGGTGCGCGGCCGGTCACGACCGTTCCGGTCTTGCGCCGGCGCACCAGCATGCCGTCCGCCGTCAGGTCCGCGAGCGCCCGGCGGATGGTGCCGACCGCAACTCCGTATCGTGCCGCAAGCGTGACTTCACCGGGAAGCACCGTGCCCGGAGGCAGTTCGCCCACCAGGATCGCCTCGGCGATCTGCCGCTTGACGTGCTCGTACAGCGGAACCGGCAGGCTGGATGGGCCGCTCGCCGCCGCTTTTGCCTGTTTACCGGTCACGCCTGCCTCATTCTTTGGAATTGACAGCGATCGGCTTCGCCTATTTCTTTATAGAATATAGAAATGAGCTGCTGCAAATGGTTTCTCCAGCGCCAGGCATTGGACAGGTCGGCCCGACGCTGGCCGACGGTTTCGCCGAGATCGAGCGCACGGCCGAACGTGCGATCGACGATCTTGCGCGGATGGTGGCAATGGACACGACTTTCCCGCCCGGCGCGGGCTACGAAGCGTTTGCCGGCTTGATGGAGAGTGCTGTTGCGGCGCTCGGCCTGGACTGCCAACGCGTCGATGTCCCCGAACATTTGTGGCGCGTGACCAGCGGCCCGGCGCAAGGGCGCAGAACCAATCTCATCGCGCGCCGCCGCTCGGGCAGGCCGGTGCTCGGGTTGTATTTTCATGTCGACACCGTGCCGTCAGCGCCCGGCTGGAGCACCAATCCGTTCCAGTTGACGCGCGACGGCGATCGCCTGATCGGCCTCGGCGCTGCCGATATGAAGGGCACCATCGCGGCCGTGCTGCTCGCGCTGCGCGCCGCCGACACGATCGGCCTTCCGCTCGGCTACGACCCGATGCTGCTGCTGTGCACCGACGAGGAAGGCGGACTCTATCCCGGCGTACGCTATCTGGCGGAGCAAGGTTTGCTCGAAGGCCACATTCTCAACTTCAATGGTGCCGCAGCGCCGCGCATCTGGGCCGGCTGCTTTGGCCTCTTCACGCTTCTGGTGCGCGTCCACGGCAGGGCAGTTCACGCAAGCGAAGCCAAGACCGCTGGCTCAAGCGCCAACGCTGTCGAGGTCGCGCTGCCGATCCTCAATGCGCTCGCAGCATTGAAACCAACAATCGCCGCGCGGACGTCCGCCCTGCCTGCGCCGCCGCTCGCGGCGCATCCGCTCGCAGCCCAGCTTGATATTTCCGCAGCCCATGGCGGCCAATGCGGTGGCCAGATTCCATCGCTCTTCGAAGTTCTCGTCTGTCGGCGCTATGCGCCGGAGGAAGACTTTCAGGCCGCGCGCGCCGAAATCGAGAACGCCGTCCTTGCGGCGGCCGCCGGAGCTGACGTCGAATTGGTTCTCACCGGCCACCTCATGCCGACATCCGATCCGACAGGCCCGCACTGGCCGCGCTGGCAGGACGCGCTTTCGGTCGGGTTCGGATACGCACCGGACGATTTCGCCAAATGGGGTGCGACGAGCTGTTCCGATTTCGGCTGGGTGCAACAGACCGGAATGCAGGAGATCCTGCTGACCGGCCTCGGCCGACCGGAAAGCCGTATTCACGCGCCCGGCGAATTCACCACGCGCACCGACATCGTGGCGCTGGCGAAATCGGTCCTCGCCTATCTGTCCGCCGAATTCCGCGCCGACCTTTCGCCCGAAGCAACCGCCATTCGCTAACTCCAGGAGCGTACTCCCATGCTGTCAGTCACCCGCCGCCTGTTTCTTGCCGGGACCGCCATCAGTCTCGTCACCTTGCCCAGGATCGCCGCCGCCGATACCTCCAAGCGCGGCGGCGTGCTGCGGATGTCGATCGACCAGGCTGCATCGGTCATCCATCCGATGCTGGCGCGTGTGAATCCGGAATATCTCGTCACCGAACTGCTCTACTCCAACCTCACCCGGCTGAAGCCGGACATGACCGTCGAGCCTGATCTGGCGATCTCCTGGGAGCCGAACGAGACGCGGACGGAGTGGACCTTCAAGCTGCGCCCGGGCGTGACGTTCCACGACGGCTCGCTGCTGACGTCGGAAGATGTCGTCGCCAGCATCAATGCGATCCTCGATCCGAAGACCGCCTCCCCCGGCCGCACCAATGTCGGCCCGATCAAGGAAGTCGCGGCGACCGATCCCCTGACGGTCAAGTTCACGCTCTCCGGCGCCTACGCCGACCTGCCGGTGGCCCTCACCTATCTCAACGCGCGTATCGTTCCGGCCAAGGTCGTCACCTTCGACCTCGCCAGCCTGTCGACGACGGCGAACGGCACCGGGCCGTTCAAGCTCGTGTCCTACGAGCCCGACCGGAAGATCGTCGTCGAGCGCAACGCTGCCTATTACGATCCGGCGAGACCCTACCTCGACCGCGTCGAATTGCTCGTCTACCCCGACCGCACCGCCGAAGCCTCGGCGATGATGTCAGGCGAGATCGACCTGCTCCTGACGACGACGCCCGGCGAATATGAGCGGCTCGTCAAGGCCAGCGGCGTCAAGGCGCTGCGCACGCCTTCCGGCCAGTTCCTCAACATCAACCTCGGATGCGACCAGAAGCCGTTCAGCGACATCAGGGTCCGCCAGGCCCTCGCCTTGGCAGTCGACCGCGAGGCCGCCGTCGGTTTCGTCGCCGGCGGCTACGGGACGCCTGGCAATGATACGCCGCTGAACTCCGCCTATCATTTCTACAAGAACATCCCGCAGAAGAAGCCCGATATCGCCAAGGCGAAGCAGCTTCTGGCCGAGGCCGGTTATCCGGGCGGCATCGACCTGACGCTGATCGCCTCCGACCGGCCCGCCACCCGCACCCAGCTCGGCGTCGCGGTTCGCGAAATGGCTGCCGCGGCCGGCTTCCGCATCAACGTGCAGACGATGCCGCACGCGACCTATCTCGACCAGGTCTGGAAAAAGGGCAATTTCTACGTCGGCTTCTACAACATGCAGCCGACGGCTGACGCGATCTTCAACCTGCTCTACACGTCCAACGCGACCTGGAACGAGACCCGCTGGAACAACAGCACGTTCGACACCGTCATCAATGCGGCGCGCGTCGAGACTGACGAGACAAAGCGCGCCGCGCTCTATGCCAAGGCGCAGGAGCTGATGAACAGCGAGGTCCCCACGGTGATCTCGGCGTTCTTCGACCTTCTAGCCGCCCAGCGCGCCTATGTCGAAGGCTACACGCTGCATCCACGCGGCTCGGTGTTCCGCCTCGACATGGTCTCGCTCGGCGCCGGCGCGCCTAAGCGCGCCTGACGCCGGAGAGATCGCGTGTCACTTGCCTGGCTTGCGCGCCGTCTGCTGCTGATGGTCTACACCGTCATCGTGGTCTCGATGCTGGTGTTCGCCATCACGCAGATCCTGCCGGCGGACGCGGCCCAGTCGCTGCTCGGCGAGAACGCGACGCCGGACGTGCTGGCGGCGCTCAGAGCCAGGCTCGGGCTGGGCGATCCGGCCTGGCAGCAATATCTGCGCTGGGCCGGCCACGTCTTCAGCGGCGATTTCGGCATCTCGATGCGAACGAGCCAGCCGGTCGGCCCGGATATGCTGACGGCGCTGTCGCGCTCGCTGCTGCTCGCGGCGGCGTCGATCCTCGTCACGCTCGCCGTCGCCGTGCCGCTCGGTGTGGTGGCGGCGCTGCGGCAAGGCAGGCTCACCGACACAGGCGTCAGCCTCATCGCCTATCTCGGGATCTCGCTGCCCGAATTCGTCACCGCGACACTGCTTGCGCTTCTGCTGGCCGACACGCTGCATTGGCTGCCGGCAACGGGCTACGTCTCGTTGCTGGAAGATTTTGGCGACGGCATCCGTCATCTGGCGCTGCCGGTCTTGACCATCTCGGTGATCCTCATCGCACACGTGGTGCGCATGATGCGTTCCGAGACGCTCGACGTGTTGAAATCCGACTACATCCGTGCCGCACGTTTGAAAGGATTGCCGGAACGCGCTGTGCTGTTTCGTCACGCGCTGCGGAACGCGATGCTGCCGGTGGTCACGATCATCGCGCTGGACGTCGGCTATCTGCTCGGCGGCATCATCGTGATCGAGGAGATTTTTGCCATTCCCGGCATCGGGCGTGCGCTGATGGTCGCCATCACCACGCGCGACCTGCCATCGATCCAGGCAGCCGCCTTGATCATGGCGGCGACCTACGCCGTCACCAACACGCTTGCCGACATGGCCTATGCCCTTCTTGATCCGCGGATCCGCTATGACTGAGCTGTTCATCCGCCTGATCCGAAGGCCGCAGGGTCTGATCGGCGTCGCGCTGCTGGCGCTCATCGCCATTGCCTGCCTGTTCGGCCCGGCGCTCGCGCCTTACGCGCCGGAGAAGATCGACTTCCTCGGCCGGTTTCGTGCACCCGGCTGGCAGAACTGGCTTGGCGCGGATCAATTCGGCCGCGACATCCTGAGCCGCCTGATGGTCGGCGCGCGTTCGACCGTACCGATGGCGCTCGTCGCGACCCTGGCCGGCAGCGCAGCCGGCGCAATCATCGGCGTCGGCTCGGCCTATCTCGGCGGCCGGATCGACGAGGCCATCATGCGCACCAACGACGCCGTGATGGCGATCCCCGGTCTTCTGATGGCCCTGCTGCTGGTCTCGACGCTCGGCAACGGCACCGGCAACGCGGTCATCGCCATCGCGATTGCCTTTGCACCCGGCATGGCGCGGATCACCCGCTCGGTCGCGCTCAACATCCGCAATCAGGATTACGTCAAGGCGGCCATCGCGCGCGGCGAAGGCGCGGTGTGGATCATCTTCCGCGAAATGCTGCCCAATGTGATGGCGCCGATCGTGATCGAATCTACCATCCGCGTGTCCTTCGCCGTGATGCTGTTCGCAACCCTCAGCTTTCTCGGCGTCGGCGCCCAGCCGCCTGCGTCCGAATGGGGGCTCATGGTGGCGGATGCCCGGCAATACATGTATCAGGCGCCGTGGGGACTGATTGTGCCATCCGCTGCGATCGCGCTCACCGCCATCGCCTTTAACCTTTTGGGCGACGGTCTTCGCGACGCTCTCAATCCGAAGGACGAGCGGTGACCCCGGCGCTTGCCATCAAGAACTATACGCTCGACTACGCGACGGCCGCCGGACCAGTGCGCGTGCTGCACGACATTTCACTGGAGGTCAGGCCGGGCGAGGTGCTGGGCCTCGTCGGGGAATCCGGCTCCGGCAAGAGCTCGCTCGCTTGGGCGCTGATGCGCCATCTGCCGGAGAATGCCCGCGAAATCGCAGGCTCCCTGCATCTCGGCGACACTGATCTTCGACGCCTGAGCCCACGCGAGCTGACGAAAGTCCGGGGACGCCGGCTCGGCATGGTGTTCCAGGATCCGTCGACCGCGCTCAACCCGACACTCACCATCGGCCGCCAGGTCACGGAGACGCTGATCCAGCATCGCGGCCTCAGCCAACGCGAAGCGAGTGCACTCGCCATCGACCTGCTTGGTCATGTCGAGCTGCGCGACCCCGCTGCGATCATGCGGCGCTATCCACACGAGATCTCCGGCGGCGAGAAGCAGCGCGTCATCATTGCCATGGCGTTCGGGTGCCGGCCCGATGTCATCCTGTTCGACGAGCCGACCACGGCGCTCGACGTCATCACCGGCGCACGCATCCTCGAACTGTTTGCCCGGCTGCGCGAGGAAACCGGCGTTGCCGCGCTCTATATTTCCCACGACCTCGCGCTGGTGACGCGGGTCGCCGACCGGGTCGCGGTCCTGAAACGCGGCCATCTGGTCGAGCAGGCCCCGGCGGTCGACATTTTCCGCGCGCCGCGCCATGCCGATACGCAAGCCCTCGTGCAGGCCGTGCCGCGGCCGGAACGGCGCCTCATTCACGACAAGTCCAGTAACGAGATCCTTCTCGCGGCTTCGGACATCGAAGTTCACTACGGCCGCGCCAGCCTGTTCGGCCATGCGCCGCCGCCCGTAACCAAGCGCATCGGCCTCGATGTGCGGGCCGGTGAGATCCTCGGCCTCGTCGGCGAATCTGGCTCAGGCAAATCCTCCATGGCCCGCGCGCTCACCGGTCTTGCCCGCTTCTCGGGGAAAGTCCGCTTCGACAATCGCGAGATCACGGGCGCGCATGACATGAACGCGGCCTATCGCCGCGACGTGCAGATCATCTTCCAGCATCCGGATTCCTCGCTCAACCCGCGTCAGAAGGTCGGCGAAATCCTTTCGCGTCCGCTCAAGCTCTATAGCGGCAGCGTCGCCGAGATTCCCCGTCTTCTCGAGCAGGTCCGCCTGCCCGCATCCTATGCCGGTCGCTGGCCGCACCAGCTCTCCGGCGGCGAGAAGCAGCGCGTCGCCATTGCACGGGCCTTTGCCGCGCGGCCAAAGCTCGTGATCTGCGATGAGATCACCGCACCGCTGGATGTGTCCGTGCAGGCCCAGATCATCGAATTGCTGCTGGCGTTGCGCGCCGCGACCGGCACCGCCTTTCTGTTCATCACCCACGATCTCAACCTGATCCGTCAAATCGCCCATCGCATCGCGGTGATGCGCCAGGGCGAGATGGTCGATTTGTTACCGATCGAGGATTTCGACGCAGATCACGTTCATCCTTACACAAGCGAACTGATGGCCGCCTCCCCCGTACCCGTCGGCTGACGACAAGGATTTCCCCCATGAATCACAACGCACTTCTCGCCCGGATCGATGCGCCCGCCGCCCTCGACCTGCTGTCCCGCATGGTGCAGCACAAGAGCTACTCCAGGACGGACGGGGAGAAGCAGCTCGCCTCCTTCATGGCCGGCCGCATGCGCGAGATCGGCCTCGACACCGAGCTCTCGCCGTTCGGCAGCGAGGGCCGCGTCAACGCCGTCGGCCGCTGGAAGGGCAGCGGCGGCGGCAAGAGCCTGATGTTCAACGGCCATATCGACACCAACCCGGTGACCGAGGGCTGGACCGTCGACCCTTGGGCAGGCAAGGTCGACGACGCCTTCATCTACGGCATCGGTGTCTCCAACATGAAGGCAGGCGATGCCGCCTACTTTTGCGCAGTCAAGACGCTGATCGACGCTGGCGTCAGACTCAGAGGCGACGTCATCCTCACTTACGTCGTTGGCGAGCTACAAGGCGGCGTGGGCACCTACTCGCTGGTCGAGCAGGGACTTCGCGCCGACTACTTCATCAATTCGGAGCCGACCGATCTGAAGGCGATGACGATGCACGCCGCGGCCTTCATGTTCATCATCGAGCTCACCGGCAATACCCGCCATCTGTCCAAGCGCGAAGAGGCCGTCGACGCCATCACGGCGGCGTGCGATCTTATCCCGCGCCTCAACGCGATGAAATTTTCCGGTGCCCTTTCGCCGGAGCATGAAGGAATCAACCGTGTCCATGTCGGCGTCGTCCACGGTGCGCTCGGGCGCGAGCTGCACGAATGGCGCACGCCCCAGGTTTCCGACTTCGTGCGGATCAAGGGTTCCGGCCGCTATGCGCCGGGGCAGACCGAGGTCGGTGCGATGGCCGACATGCGCCGCGAGCTCGATGCGCTTGAAGCACGCTTTCCCGGCCTCAAGGCCAAGATCATGTCGGAGGACCGCTCCGGTGTTCCCACCATGCCGCCGTTCGAAGTGGCACGCACGAGCCCGATCGTCGAGGCCGTCAACCGCGCCTATCGCGCGGTGCGTGGAGAGGAGCAGCCGACGGGCCCCGTTGCCCCGAGCTGCTTCTACGGCACCGATGCCGGCCATCTACACCATTTCGGCGGGATGGAAGGAATCGTCTGCGGTCCGGGCGGGCGCTACAACACCATGCCCGACGAGCGGGTCGATATCGTCGACTTCGTCGACATGATCCGCATCTACATGCTGGCCATTCTGGAGATCTGCGGCTAGCGGGCGCTCTCGGACGCGCATCCGATCCCAGGGAAGGCAGAATGGCGATGTTGTTTCCGATCGACGAATATGAAGCGCGCGTGAAGCGCGTTCGCGAGCAGATGGCGGCTCGCGACCTCGATGTCCTGATCATCGACCAGAGCGAGTTCCTCGCCTACGTGACCGGCTTCCTGATCTCGGAGAACATGTACCGGGCCTGCCTGCTGCCCCGCGACGGCGAGCCGATCATGATCCTTCGCGCCGTCGATCTCGGCCCGTTCGCCGAGAGCTCGTGGCTGTCGCGCTCCGTCGCCTTCGCCGATTGGGAAGATCCGGTCCAGGTGCTCGCCGACACCATCCGTAGTCTCGGCTGCGCAAAGAGCCGCGTCGGGCTCGACGAAGACTCCTATTGCATGCCGCTGTCGCGATTCAAGCATCTATCGGCGCAACTGCCGGAGGCGCATTTTGTCGACTTCTCCGGCGTGGTGGCCCTGCTTCGCGCCAGGAAGAGCGCAAGGGAAGTCGCGGTGCTCCGGCGCGCCGCCGCAATCGGCGACCTCGGCATCGATGCCGCCCTGAAAGCATCCGGCGAAGGCCGATCGGCCCGCGACGCGGCAGCAGCCGTCTATCAGGTCTTCATGCAGGAAGGCGCCGACGCCGCACGCGCGGGGATCATTACCGCTGGTGTCGGCAACGCCTTTCTGCACGGCGGGCTGACCAAGCAGCCGCTCGCCAAGGGCGATATCCTGCATATGGAGCTGCTGCCCTATATCGACGGCTACAGCGCCCGCCTGATGCGCTCGGCCGTGATCGGAGAAATCGACCCGCGCCGGTCGCATCTTGCCCGGCGGCTCATCGATATCCAGGACCGGCAGTTCGAAGCGATGAAGCCGGGCGCGAGCGCTGCCCAGATCGACGCACTGGCAAGAGATGCCATGCTCGCCGATGGCCTGCGCCCCGACTACCCCAACATCACCGGCTATTCGCTCGGCTGCTATCCGCTCCACAGCCCGCGCACCAGCGACTTCTCGCGCATTTTCCTGCCCACGGCCCATTGGACGCTGGAGGAAGGCATGGTGTTCCACATGTACGTTTCCGCCGACGGCATCGCGATCAGCGAGACTGTGCTCGTCACCGAGTTCGGGCATGATTGTCTGACGCGCTCGCCGCGGCAAGTGTTTCAGGTCTGAGCAACGCACGACCGAGAGACAGGTCCCCTAGGTGTGGCATTTCGTTGTGTAAACGGGATACACTCTAGGTTGCCGCTAGTTCGAAAATACTATTGAGCCCAACCCATCGGCTGCGGGGTTCGATCCGGAACGGCACGTTCCCGTTCCGACAATTGGGATTGCTTCGTCAGCACTCGACAAGCTCCCCTACCCTGCGAAAATCTATGACGTGCACGTTCCGCCCCCGGAGCGGGCGGCACCTACCCACTTCAGAAGGCCTGCTCACATTGGCTGTAATGAGATTTTTCTTGATCTCCCGGTGCACACGGCGCCCTCTAACCCACTGACAGACTTAAACTCTCGCTCCAATCCATCATGGGCAAGTTTAAGCTAGCTCCAGCAATCAATGTCCGATTGGAGCCAATCAGAGAAACGTTCGTCCACTCCCCTGCCCCACCGTACGTTCAAATCGTGGAGCTGCCGCTTCGAACGCAAGCGGCTTGGACTTTGCGTGCCGTGCGAGATCTGTCCTACGGTTTGCGTGGGCAAGCAGTGGGGCGGAAGGGGTGTCTGTCAAACGATGCTGATATCGCACGCTTTTTCGGGCGATGCCACGCGACATCTACGGTCCTCGCCAGGGCACCTTGCGTGCGTGGAATACGCTGCTGCTAGCTCAAAATGGGGAATCGCCGCGTCCGGAAGCTCCTGCCTTTCTCAGCGAGATCGTGACCTGGCTGATATTGGCAGCGAGCTCGAGCCCCGCTTTCGGGCCTTGCAGCACGATGGTGACGCCCTTCTCGTTGCGGAGATGGACGCCGTTGACGCCGCCGACGAGCGCAAAGCCGCCGCCGACGGAACGGTAGGTGCCGGCGAAGTCGCCGACCTCGCGGATATCGGAGGCCCAGCCGTCGAGGCGACCGATCGTGGCGCCGGCCGTGATGCCGAAGCTCAGGCCTGTGACCTTGAAGGGATAGGTCTTGCCGCGATAGGACAGCACGCCCCAGCCGGCGCCGCCACCGACCAGGAGGCCGGCTTTGACGATCTTGACCCGGACGTGGCCGGCCGCCTGGGCGAAGGATGGCGGCGGCGGTGCCAGGAGCGCGAATGCCAGCAAGAAGATTGCGAGCAGACGGAACACGTGAGCACGCCGTTCAGGGTTTTGCGGCATCGACCTTCTTCCAGGTCTCGTCGGGATCAAACAGCGTGGTCCGCTCGGCGATGAACTCGGTGCGCTTGCCGAGATCCTTCTGGTAGACAGTGCCGGCGTGATTGACGAGGAAGGTCATCACGCCAGAATTGCCGTATTCGGCGGGCCAGGCGATCAGGCCAAAGCCGCCGATCATCTTGCCCTTGACGACATAATTGAGGGCGCCGCCCGGCGCATCGCGGCCTTGTCCCTTGAGGATCCGGAAGTAGTAGCCGTGATAGGGCGCGGGCCCCACATTGCCTGCCTTATAGCCCTCCTTGGAGGCCTCGGCCGCCAGCGCGCCGAGCGGGCTCGGATCGCTGTCGTCGCGCCAGAACAGCCCGTCCTTCTTGCCGGGTGACGAGACGATGCGCTGGGCGTAAACGCCGGCGCCTTCACCGCGATCCTTGTCGGCGTATTCGTTCTGCGCGTCGACATAGGCGAGCGCGGTCTGGATCGCGTCGAGCTCGTTGCGGCCGATGCGCCGGCGAAGCACCTCGATGCGCCCCTCGGCGGTGTCGAACTCCCACCCAGCCTTGGTGTTGACCAGCGGAATCGGGAACGGGAAATCATCCGGCCCCAGCATCAGGGTCGCAGTTTTGTTGCCCTCCGCCTTGATGCCGTGCTTGACGTCGTACATCGAGATGAAGCGCGCGCGGATATCGCTGTCGGCGACCTCGTCTCCGGACGAGACGATGTCTTCGGCGGCTCTGCCGAGCACTTTCAGGATATCGCCTGGCCCGCTCTTGACCGCGGCCGCGAGCGCGGCTGCCGCATCCTCGGGCGACCTGTAGGACTGCTGCGCTTGGGACGGATTTAACGGTGCCAGCGTCAGCAGGCCGAGCAGAGCCGCACGCCGAAGCCATTTCGGGCCGTTCATGGCATCACCTCCGCAGGGATCTTCGCGCCGCCGGCGAGCCAATTGCGATAGGTGCGGAATGTCAGGCCAAGCTTGTTGTAATAGACGCGCAGATAGCCGTCGTCGCCGCGGGCGACCGCGTCAGGCGCCACACGTTCGACCTCCTGTGCCATGACACCGACGTAAGCCCTGTCGCTGCCGATATAGCTGAAGCGGTAATAGCCAAGGCCGTTGGCGAGATGGCCCAGCAGGACGACATCGTGCTTGAGCGCGATATCGGAACGCCGGCCACCGCCGCGGCCGCCTCCTCCGCCTCCACCACGGAAGCCGCCACCACCATGCATGGCCATTCCGCCACCGCCGCCACGACCGGCAAAGCCGCCGCCGCCGCGCGGCATGCTCGCCATACTCGATCGTCCGCGCGCCGACGCTGCGGCCGCCGCCCGGCCGGAGGAGACGTTCATGGCGCCGCCGCGACTGCCGCCACCACCGCGGTTGCCAGCGCCCCCGCCGGCCCGGTTCGCAGCCTTGGCACGGTCGCCGCCGCCTTTGGCGCGATCACCGCCGCCCTTGGCGCGGTCAGCGGCGCCAGCACGATCACCGCCACCGGGCCGATCCCGCGTTCCTGCGCCCGGACGATCGCCAGTACCCGGACGATCTCCACGATTGCCGGCGCGATCGCCCGCGCGATCTCCCGGGCCACCCTTGCTCAGACGCAGCACCTGGTTGCCGTCACGCCCGCGGAAATCCATGCGGTCCGAGTCCCCCGCACGGACGTTGTTGTTGCCGAAGCGCTGCTGGACGTTGGTGTTGTTGTAGCGCACGCCCTGGCGATGCGCCGGATTGTGCTGCCAGCCGGTGTTGATGTTGGTGGTGCGATGATTGACGTAGACGTTGCGATTGCCCCAGTTGCAGCCGCCGCCCCAGTAATTGCCCCAGCGTCCGATCGCCCAGGCCGTGCCGAAGGCGATACCGGCTGCGACCACGCCCGCGCCGATATAGGAGGGATAGCCCCAATAATACGGCGGATATTCCGCATAAGGCCACGTGCCGTAGACGGTGGCGGGATCATAATAGGGCACGTACATCGTCGAAGGGTCGGCCTGCTGAATCACGATGGCCTGCTTGCCTTCCTGGCTCTGCACACTGACCTTCTGCTGCTTGGTGGTGACGAGCTTCTTGTTGTCATAGGCCTTGCTGCGCAGACGCTGGATCGCATCCATCACGTCGGGCTGCTGGGCGAGAAAGGCGTCGCCGAGCTTTTGGGTCCATTCGAGCTTATCGCTCATCATCGAGAGGACATCGGCCGTGCTGGCCAGCGCCTTGATGCTGTCGTCCCAGCCCTGCTTGTCGACCTCGGTCTTGAGCGCATCGCCCTTCAGGGTCTTGCGCTCCTTCAGAAAACGGTCAGCCTGAACCACCTCGAGCGGATAGGTCGATGCGGCCAGCACATTGGCCAGCAGTTCGTCGGGAGAGAGCGCGATCGGCGCGACCAGCGCTTCGAGCTGGGCCGGCTTCAAGAGCTCGACAGTCGGAGCCGGTGGAGTTGCGGACTGCGTCTGAGTGCCCGGGCTCGCCGGCGGGGCGGTCTGCGCCGTCGCCGCGACGGGAAGCGCCAACATCAGCGCAAGCGCCATCAGGGTCGTCTTGCCGCAGCGAAACATCACACCCTCCATCGGACTTTGCGTCGGCGAGAATCCGGCCGGTACGAGCGGGTTTGTTGATCGAGATCAAGGAACGGCAGCTTCGCCCGATTGTTGCGGCGCGAGAGTGCCATGATCGGGCGTGATGTCGGCCGCTATCCGATGATCGGATACCTGATCGTGAAAAGCGCGCCGCCCGACGGCTGGTTCTCGGCAACAATCGTTCCGTGATGGGCCTCGACAATGGTCCTGACAATGGCAAGTCCCATGCCCATACCCTGCGGCTTGGTCGTGAAAAACGGCTTGAAGACGTTGGCAAGGTCGCCAGCCGCAATCCCGGAACCGGTATCGGCGATCTTGATCTCGGCCTGATTGCCCACGCGCGACGTCGATACGCTCACCTCGCGCCTCTGCATGCCGGCATCGGAAACCGCATCCATCGCGTTGATGATCACGTTGAGCACGACCTGCTGGAGCTGTACGGGATCACCCTTGACGCGAAGATCGCTCAGGATGGGCAGATAGATCAACATAGTGCGCCGCCCGTGGGCGACCGCGGCCACGAGGTCGATCGCTTCCCGTACCATGTTGTTCAGTTCGATGTCCTTGATCTCGAACGGCGACTTCGTCAGGACACTGCGCAGCCGGCGGATCACCTCGCTCGCCCGCTGGTCGTCACGTCGGATGTCGGCGAGGATCAGACGGATCTCGTCGATGTCGGGCGAAGCGCCACTGAGCATGAGCTCGGCCGTCTCGGTGTTGGTCAGGATCGACCCCAGCGGCTGATTGAGCTCATGCGCGATCGAGGTCGTCAGTTCGCCGACGGCCGAATAGCGGTTGGCGTGAGCGAGCTCGGCCAGACGCTGGCGCGACTCGACTTCGGCGACCCGCCGGCGTTGACGCTCATGGAGCAAGCCAATGATCAGGCCGGCCTGCACCAGAATGATCGCGGCGATCAGCAATATCTCCCGGTGGTAGACCTCCCACATCGTCGGCGCCCGGAACACGACTTCACTGCCGTTAGGCAGACTGCTTTCGCTGATACCCCAGCGCTGCAATTCCCGCCAATCGTATCGCGGCGGTCCGAATTCGATCGCTTCGTATTTGATGCTGGCCGGCTTTTCGCCCCCCAGGATTCGCATGACGGCATCGACAGTCCTCCGGCTGGTCTCGCCGGTCAATTGCATCGGGCCGCCGACGGTGCCGTCACCGAAGAAGGCTTCCTGATAGGAAAAGATCGGGGCGTTGGCGACAGCGTGCAGGCTGCGCAAGGCGATGTCGCCCTCATAAACGATCCCGGCGGCATCGACCGACATCAGGCCCCAGAACAGCACCGTGTTCGGCGGGAGCTTCGCGGCACGCTTGAGTATTTCGTCGAACACTAGGTCCGAATACCAGACGAGGCTGACGCGATCCCCCAACGGCATCAACTCCCGCTTCACTTCCTCGATCCAGAACGTCTCGAGTCGCGATGCGCCAATCACCATGCCGACGCTTTTGGTCGACGGCATGACGCGGAGAATGTCGTTGAACACCGTCAAAAAATCCAGGCGGGCCGGCACGACGACGTCGTTGTCGGTGAGATCGGTGCGGTTCACCAGCCGCTCCTCGACCACGGTCAGCACCATGGGTGCATCGGGAAATAGCTTTGCGCGATATCGCTGCACGAACCGCGCGGCCGGCGCGCCGATACTCAGCACGACGTCAGGCGGCGCGCCCTGGTAGAGCGAGTGCAGGTAGTCGACGAAAGGCGCTTCCGGGCCCGGATTGTTGAAGCGTGCGGAGAGCAAGGTGTGCTCCTGGATATCGAGCGGCCAGGGCGATTGGCGCTCGAGCCCGGCTTTGATGCTCCGCGCATATTCGCTCCAGGGCCGGAATTCGCGGCCGAAGGAATGCAGCATCAGCACGCGCTTGAGTTCGCCGCGCGGGCCGCGCTCGACCGCATCAGCGGGGCCGGAAAGGATGCAGGCGGCGAGCAACAAGACAACGCCCAGCCCCGCGACCGCAACCGGCCGCGGCTTCACCGACGCAATGAACATGCGCCCGCTCATCCTCGTCTCCCGACGGCTCTCTTCGACCGCTTCGAGGCGCAATTCTAGCGGGCGCCGCGCCATTGTGACAGCCCCGAGGACGTCGTAAGGGGCCGTTAATGACCGCTCAGCACCAGCGTCTGGATGGGCAGCAGAAGCGCCTGGATGCGTAGCAGCAGCGCGTGGACCAGACCGACGCCGTGGACGACGTGCAGCGCGATTTTTCGGCTGGTCGGCGTGTCCTTGGCAGCGATCTCCTCGTGATTGCTGGTATAGGCGTTGACGATACAGCTCGACCCCGGCGTCACGCCCTCGAGGCCACCCTTGTAGAGCGGCTCCAGGAACACCAGAATGGTGCCGGGCCGCACCGCGTTCTGCGCCTCGAGCAGCTGCTCGCCGGAACGGAACTGGCCGGCCGCGATGTAGTCCTGCACTGTCGTGATCACCATCGGGATGATGACCCACGGCTTCGAGATGCACGTCGCCTCCGCCACCATCCCGGTCTTCATCACCTGCGCCTCGATCTGACCGAAGCCAGCCTGAAGGACGGATCGGCCGGCTTCCGCCGGAATCAGGATGCCCGCCGGCCGCATCAACTGATTAACGACGTCGCCGGGACGGACAAGGAACTGCTCGACGCGCCCGTCAATGCCGGCGCGAACCTGTGTCTTGTCGAGATCGACCTGAGCTTGATCAAGCACCGCCTCGGCACTCGCCTTCTGCGCCGGAAGAGAGGTCGAGACCTGTAACGCCGCCGACTGCCGCGCGGCGGTCGCGGCATCGATCCCGGACTGACGCTGATCGACCAGCACCTGCAACTTCTCGATGTCGCGCTGCGGCACGATGCCGGGATTGCGGCGCTGCAGATCGATCTTGACGTCGAGTTCGTCCTTGGCTTGCTGGTAATTTGCCTTCGCTTCGCCAATCTGCGCCTCAGCCTTGACCACGTCGGCCTGCGCCGACTGCATGGTGGCATCCACCTCGGCGATCTTGCGCCTGGCGGTCTCGACCGCGGCCTGTTGCTTCGAGGCATCGAGCGTGAACAGGACGTCGCCCTTCTTCACCGGCGCGCTGAATCCGATCTTGACTTCTGCTACGCGGCCGGAGCCCTCGGGCAGGATCGGCACGGTCCGGAAATAGAGCGTCGCGTTCGACGTCGCTGGATGGAAATAGAGGATCATGGTGATCAGGGAGACCGTCAGCATCAGGCAGCCGGTAATGCCCCAGCGCAGCTCGTACCAGATCGAGAAGAAGGTGATCTCCTTGCCAAAGCGCTTGCCCTGGACGTAACGGCGGTAGAGATAGTCCGGCAGGATCGTCAGCAGCGAGCAGAACATCAGCTCAAACATGGCTGTGCTCCTTCTCCCTGGCGGGCCCCGGATTGTCCGTTGGCGGCGGCGCGCCGCCCGCGGGGAGCGGGCTGGTCGCCGCAGTCGCGTCACCGTCTTCGGGCGTCGCATCAGCGATCTTCTCGACGGAACCCGCAATGCTGCGCAGCGGACCGCCGAAGTCGGGAATGTCGATCATGGCCAGCAGCAGGCCCGCGATCCAGAAGATATGCATGTGCGTGAACAGCGAGATCAGCCCGAGCACGGCAACGAACTCGAATTGAAGCTTCTGCGATTTATGGGCCATGCGTTCCGGCAGGCTGTGCAGCTTCCAGTACAGCGTGCCGACCCAGAGCACGGTTCCGATGAGGAAGATCCCCATCACCACCATCAGCGTGTCGACCCCGCTGCCCGGCGCCAGATAGAACGGCAGATGATGCGGCGCCATTGGATGAAGCTGTTCGCTCAAGCGTCTCTCCCCATCGCGGGCGCGGCCGATGCTATGCTGTTGCGCGATTGTGGTCAGACGGATCGCGGCTTTGCTTGATTTGGATCAAGGGAATGACCCCGGCCCCGCCTAGCCTTCGGGAAACGCGCAGTCCAGATATGGGAGCCGTCAGCCATGCCCGGCATCGATGATCTGATCCCCAGCGCCACGCAGCTCCGGAAAGAGTCCGCGCTCAAGGACGCCGAAAAGGCCGATGAGTACGTGCGCCTTGCCGCAGCCGCCGACGCCGAGAAGCGCGCTCTGATCGAGCGACTGAGCAAGCCCTCCGGCAAGAGCGAGGAGGAGAAGATCCAACTCGCCGCGACCATCATCCAGCGTGCCGTGCGAAACGGCCTCACCGAGGTCATGGTCTATCGCTTTCCCAATTCACTCTGCACCGACAAGGGGCGCGCCATCAACCAGATGGAAAAGGGCTGGGAAGCCACGCTGACCGGAATCCCGAAGGAAGTCTTCCAGCTCTGGACCGACTATCTGAAGCCGCGCGGCTATCGCATAGCCTATCAGGTGATCGATTTCCCGGGCGGCGTGCCCGGCGATATCGGCGTGACCATCTCGTGGGATGAGTGATTGCCCGACGGACGCAACGGTGAATGGACGATCATGGCCAAGAACGCGTCTGCAGAGAAGATGAAGCGGAAGGACTACGAGAAGGAGCTCCAGAAGCTTCAGGTAGAGTTGTGTCACCTCCAGGAGTGGGTCAAGACCCAGAAGCTCAAGGTGATCATCATCTTTGAGGGGCGCGATGCTGCCGGCAAGGGCGGCACCATCAAGGCATTGACCGAAAAGGTCAGCCCGCGGGTGTTTCGTGTCTGCGCCCTGCCCGCGCCGTCGGACCGGCAAAAGTCCCAGCTGTTCCTGCAGCGCTATATCGAGCAATTCCCGGCCGGCGGTGAAATCGTGATTTTCGACCGCAGCTGGTACAACCGCGCCGGCGTCGAATACGTCATGGGCTTCTGCTCGCCGACCGAGCACAAGCGCTTCCTGGAATTGTGTCCGCTGGTGGAGAAGTTCGCCGTGGACGCCGGCATCACCCTGATCAAGCTGTGGCTCGAGGTCGGGATGGAGGAGCAGGAGCTTCGCTTCAAGGCGCGCATCGAGGATCCGCTGCGGCAGTGGAAGTTGAGCCCGATGGATACCGAATCGTTCGGCCGCTGGTACGATTACTCCCGTGCGCGCGATATGATGTTCGAGGCGACCGACACCAAGCATGCGCCGTGGCGACTGATCCGCTCCGACGACAAGCGGCGAGCACGGCTCAACGTCATCTCGCATATCCTGAGAACGATCCCTTACAAGAAGGTCAAGCGGGAGAAGGTCAAGCTGCCGCCGCGGTCCCACAAGGGGCGCTACAACGACCAGGCGAGCCTGCGCGGACTGAAGTTCGTTGAAGAGCGATACTGAACGCGCGATGTCAAAGGCAAAAGGGCTGCGGTGACGCAGCCCGTTTTCCTAAACCCTGCTCGCCGTCTATTTCAGGCGGATCGTGACGCCGCCGACCGCAGCCGACACTTCCGCACCGACCTTTGGGCCGCTGAGTTGAAGGATCACGCCATTGCTGTTCTGCAACTGCACGGCACCTGCACCCGCCGCAACCGCCCCACCTGCCCCGCCGGCCGCATAAGAGCCTTCGATCGATGCCGGTCCCCTCAGGTTGAGGGCGCGGCCGACGAACTTGGTGGTGGAGGCACCGATCGTGAAGCCCACGCTCATGCCGGATGCGGTGAACGGATACTTCTTGCCGTGAAGCAAGAGGACGCCCTCCCCGCCGCCAACACCGACAATGAAGCCGCCCTTGGTGAAGACGACGGCGACCTGGCCGGTCTCAGCACGCGATGGCGTGCTGAAACCGGCGAGAGCCATGAACGAGGCAACCAGAGAGGCGTGGATGGCGGTCTGTCTCATGACTTTCGTTCCCCTTTGACAATGATATCGGGGTGATCCGGAACGACCGGCAACCCCATCGGTTCGCCGTTACTTTCGGTTCGCCATTATTTGGAGCCGCCCTCCGCCGCCTGGTAGGCGTCCCGATAACCTCGCGCGATGGCACGCACGCCCCGCCCAATCTCGTCGTAAACGTCGTCGGAGAGATTTGCCAGCGACACCCGAAGCGACCATTCGGGTGCGTCGAAACCGCCGCCGTTCAGCAACACGATGCCATGGGCTTCGGCCAGTCGAAACGCGAGATCGAGCGGATGAACGTTCTTCTTCAGGTAGTCGACGGCCTTGTCGCCAATGTTCTTCCGCGCCCAGAATTCAAAATCGATGAGGCCGTAATACGCATCGTAATTGGGGTTGGGGGTAAGCTTGTCAGCAAGGCCGAGGCCGTCGAGCAGCGACCACAGCCGCTTGTTGACGATCTCCATGCAGGCTGCCTGATAGGCCTTCTTGGTGTCCATCATCTCCGAGAGCGAGAACAGGCTCATCATCACCTGCTGCGGCAGCGACAGACCGGCCGTGTGATTGAGCGCGACGTCCCGGCTGTCGGCAACGATGCGGTCTATGATCTTCAGCTTGCGCGGCTCCAGCGTCAGCGGCCCGTAACGCTTGTCGAGCGCCTTGACGGCGTCCTCGGGCAGCTTCGCGATCATCTTGTCGAAGATGTTGTCTTCATGAATGGCGATGGCGCCGAGCCGCCATCCGGTACAGCCGAAGTATTTCGAATAGGAGTAGACGCCGATGGTGTTGTGCGGCAACTCGCCCAGCAGCGAGCGGAAACCGTGGACGAAGGTCCCGTAGACGTCATCGGTGAGCAGCATGAGATCGGGGCGCTTGGTCTTGACCAACTTGCTCAGCTTGCCGATCGTTTCCGGGCTTACCCCCATCCCGCTGGGGTTGGCCGGATTGACGATGAAGAATGCCTTGATCTTCGGATCCTCGAGCTTGGCGATCTCCGCGTCGGTGAACTGGAACTTGTTCTCCTGCGGGGCCCTGATCTGGACAACCTTGAGATCGTAGTCTTCCAGATGCGTCATCTCGATGTAGGGCGTGAAGATCGGCGTTCCCAGTGCGATGGTATCGCCGGGAAGCAGCAGGCGGTTGGCCTTCAGCGACTTGAAGAGGTAGCACATCGCCGCCGTGCCGCCCTCGACCGCATAAATGTCGAACTTGCCTGATGGCCGCGGCTCGCCGCAAACGGCCCACATCAGGTATTCGTGCACAATCTTCTCGTTGTGCACCAGCATTCGGTCCGGCACCGGATAATTGTCGCCGATGATGGAATCCACCAGCTCGTGGATGAAGGCGTCCGGCTCGAAGCCGAATTTTTTGACCGCAAAAGGCAGCATCTCCAAAAGGAAACCCGCGCCCGGCATGTCGGAATGCTGGGCGAGCCAGGCCTCGTAACGCGCGGCAATGCCTTTCGGGTGGGGCATGCCGCCGATCCCGGCCGGGTGCTCCATGACCCGCTTGCTCTCGGTGATGGCGAACTGTCCGAGAAGGAAAAAGCCTTCGCGCGGCGTGGTGGCCACCCAGTTCGGATTGCCGCGGCCGGCGTTCAAGAATGCGGATTGCGTTCGCTTCGACGTTGCCTTGGCAAGGTTGATCAGCTCGTCCTTGATCTCGAACGGGCTCAGTGCCTCGAATTTCTTCAGCGTCAAGATATCGGCCATATGACACTCCCCAACATTGCGATCTGATGGAACCGAGCGGACCAGGCTCCCGCGCCTGCGTCATCGCACTCAGAGTGATTGGCGGCGGATGGCGACCCTTGATCTAGCTCAAGGGTTTGGCCATCACGAAAGCGCTGCGCGATGACGCTGTCGACTTTGGACACCGCAAGGCCCAGCCGTTGACATAAATCAACATATTGCGTTGGGGCCGCCGCCTGATGTCGCTCGATACGGCTCCAGATCTCGTTCTCGAGATCTTCGCATCCGGCGTGGCGCGGAGCGAGCTGGGCGCAAGCTGATGCATGAAGGGGTGACATCATGATCGACTGGTTCTTTCAGACGCTCAAGAGCTATCCGGAAATTGCGATCTTCCTATCGCTGGCCCTGGGCTACTATTTCGGCTCTTTCACCTACAAGGGCCTCGGACTCGGGGCTGTCACCGCGACGCTGATTGCCGCGGTGATCATCGGCCAGATCGGGATTACGATTACAGGCCCACTCAAGCCGTTCTTCTTCCTGATGTTCCTGTTCGCCATCGGCTACGGCGTCGGGCCGCAATTCGTGCGCGGCATCGCGCAGGACGGCATTCCGCAGGCGATTTTCGCGGCGGTGGTGTGCGTGTTCTGCCTGATCGCCCCCTATGTCGCGGCGAAGATTGCCGGTTACGATGTCGGCTCCGCTGCCGGACTTTATGCCGGCTCGCAGACGATCTCAGCGTCCATGGGGCTTGCGACCGATGCCATCAACCGTCTCGGGCTGTCGCCGGAAGACACCAAGAAAATCCTCGACGGCATGCCTGTCGCCTACGCGGTGACCTATATCTTTGGCACCGTTGGATCCGCAATCGTCCTCGCGCTGTTTGGCCCGGCGCTGCTCGGTATCGATCTCGAAGTCGCATGCAAGAGATACGAGGACGAGTACGGCGGCAAGAAGCAGTTGGGCGGACCCGGCACGGCGTGGCACCAGTTCGACGTCCGTGCATTCCGCGTTCGCGAGCGCGGCCCGGCGGTCGGGAAAACGGTGCAGGAGGCCGAGGCGCTCATCCCCGACCAGCGGGTGTTCATTCTGCGGCTACGACAGGACGGGAAGATTGTCGACGCTACCGCTGATGCCGTGATTCACGCGGGCGATGTCGTCGCGGTGGCAGGCCGGCGCGACGTGCTCGTGCAGCTGATCGGCGAGCAGGCCGAGGAGGTCGACGATCGCGAGCTGCTCTCCATGCCGATCGAAGGTGTCGATGTCTACGTGACCAGCAAGGACGTCGACGGCAAGACCTTGGAGGAGCTGGCCAAGACGCCGGCATCGCGCGGCGTGTTCCTACGCAAGATCACGAGAGGCGCGATCGCGATCGAGATCCCGATTCTTCCCAACACCAAGATCAATCGCGGCGATATCGTCACGATCGTCGGACGCACGCCCGATATCGCAGCGGCGACAAAGATGTTAGGCCGGGCGGATAAGGCAACTGATATGGCCGACGTTGCCTTCNTTGGTGTCGCCATCGCCATCGGCGCNCTGGTCGGCGCGGTCGTCTACAANATCGGCAGTGTCCCGCTGACGTTGTCTACCTCCGGCGGCGCGCTAATCTCGGGCCTGTTCTTCGGCTGGCTTCGCTCCGTGCATCCGACCTTTGGTCGAATTCCCTCACCGACCGTCTGGTTCATGAACTCGGTCGGCCTGAACGTCTTCATTGCGATCGTCGGCATCTCGTCGGGTCCGGGCTTCGTGGCCGGACTGAAGGCGCTCGGCATCGGGTTGTTCCTGTGGGGCATTGTTGCTACGACCGTCCCGCTGATCCTTGCAATGTATGTCGGTAAGTATTTGTTCCGCTTCCACGACGCCATCATCCTCGGATGCTGCTCCGGCGCACGGACCACCACAGCTTCGCTTGGTATGGTCTGTGATCGCGCCAAGAGCCAGATTCCGGGGCTTGGCTATACCGTCACCTACGCTGTCGGAAACACGCTGCTGACAATCTGGGGCATGGTGCTCGTCATGCTGATGACGTAGGGAACGGGCGGGATGAGATGCTTACCTGGCTGGAGCAGTTTCTCGTTCGTTATCCCGAGCTCGCGCTGTTCCTTGTGATTGCCGCGGGCTACTGGATCGGAAGCTTCAGAATCGGAACGTTCAGCCTGGGCCCGGTCACCGGCGCTCTGTTCGCCGGACTGGCGGTCGGAAATTTCGCGCCGGTCCCCGTCTCCGGCATGACCAAGTCCTTTCTGTTCCTGCTGTTTCTGTTTGGTGTCGGCTATCTGGTTGGGCCGCAATTCTTGCAAACGATGAAGCGCGACGGGCTGAAGCCGATGCTGCTCGCGGTCGTCGTATGCTTCACGGGTCTCGGGACAGCCATTGCCGTTGCGAAGTGGTTGCGGCTCGATCCCGGCTTCGCCTCGGGCCTCATGTCGGGCGCACTGAGCCAGAGTGCGGCCATGGGAACGGCGACCGACGCAATCAACGGACTGGCCATCCCCGAGGCGCAGCGCGCGCTCTTCGTTTCGCACGTCGCGGTGGCGGACGCGGTCTGCTATATTTTCGGCTATGCGGGCGTCATCCTCTTCGTTACTCAGATTGCACCCGCCTTCCTGAATATCGATCTGCGCGCGGAGGCGCTCAAGCTCGAGCAGGCATTGGGCGTCACCCGCTCCAAGCCGGGCCTGGCATCCGCCTGGCGCAAATTCGAGCTGCGCGCCTATCGACTTGAGGAACACTCTCCCCTCGTCGGGGTGACGATCGCAGCCGCGGAAGCCCGCATTCCGGACCATCGGCTGTTCATCCATCGAATCCGTCGAGGAGAACGCCTTCTCGAAGCGGATCCCGGAACCGTTCTGGCGGCCGACGACCTCGTTGCGCTGTCCGCTCCGCGACAGGTCATCGTCGAATGGATCGGCCCTCGCGCCGAGGAAGTCGAGGCCAGGGAGCTGCTCGACATTCCCCTGATCTCCGTTGATGTAATGCTGATCAATCCGAAGCTCGCGGGCATGACGCTGGAAGCCGCCTCGCAAGAGAGCTGGGCTCGCGCGGTCTATCTGCGTTCGTTGAGCCGGGGCGGTCAGGAGATTCCCGTGGCAGCCGGCATCGCCTTGCAACGCGGCGACCTGTTGCGGATCGTCGGGCCCGAGCCGATCGTGCAGGCGGCAACCAAGAGCATCGGTGCCATCGTGGCGCCGAGCACCAGCATCGATTTCATCGTGTTGGGCCTTGCGATTTTTTTCGGCGGCCTCTTTGGCGTTCTCCTGAGTTTCTCCGTCGGCGGCGTCACTATCTCGCTCAGCACGAGCGTTGGCACATTGCTGGCAGGGCTCCTGGTCGGGTCTCTCCGCACGCGTTACCCGCTGTTCGGGCAAATTCCCGACGGCGCCATCAGCCTGATGACCTCGCTCGGGCTCGCAGCTTTCGTTGGCCTGACCGGCATCCATGCGGGGCCGATCTTCCTGTCGGCCCTGCGGGAAGCCGGAATTGGCCTACTACTGGGAGGTATGGCCGTGACGCTGGTGCCACAGATCGTCGGATTTTGCTTTGGCCATTTCTTATTGCGCATGAATCCGATCCTCCTGCTCGGCGGATTGACCGGATCGCAGACGGTCACGGCCGCGATGGCCGCGCTCCAGGAACGCACCGGCAGCGCTGTCCCGGTTCTGGGCTATACGCCGGCCTACCCGGTCGCCAACATCCTGTTGACGACCTGGGGCTCCATCATGGTGGCCGTCTTCGCCTGAACTAGGACGCGGCCTTCAGCTTCGGCTGCGCACCGGGCTTGGGCCGACCGAGCTTCGCCAAGGCTTCGGTACGCACAAGCTTCAGCCCTTCCTTGGCGTCGTAGCCATGGATCTCCTTCACATCGAGCTTGCGCATGAAGTCGATGGTTTCCTGGGTGATGACCTGGCCCGGCACCATAATCGGGAAGCCCGGCGGATACGGGATCACGAAATTGGCAGAGACGAGCTCGGGACCGGCCTTCAGGCGACGATCGATCTCGGGATCGCCCAGGCGGATATGTTCGCAACCGGCCGCGTTGTAGGCGGAGTAGAAGCCGCTGCGAATATCGCCCTCATTGGTCTTGGTGCCGGCATCGCCGCGGAAGCTCGGGTGGAAATGCGAGAAGTTCGGCAAGTCAGGCACGTCCGTCATCAAGCTCTTGACCCGCGCTTCGAAGGTCTTCTTGGCATTGGCACCGCCCTGCGCGAGCCCGCGATCGACCTCGCCCGCGATCTCGGCCAGGACGCGGATGAGATGGGCGACATCGCTACGGGTGTTGTTGATGTTGGACTGAACCAGCACCGAGTTGCGTGAGGTCTTGTTGACCTGGATGTTGTACTCGTTGGCGAGGATGCCCTTGAATTGGGTGCCGTCAAAGCCGGCCATGCCGCACACCAATGTCATCCGGGTCGGATCGAGGCAGAACTCGTCCTCGTCTAGGCTCTTGAGCGTATTCGCCCAGTTCACGCCGGGTGCGAGATAGTCGGTGAAGCCGCTGTGACGGTATTGCGCCGGCACCATGACGTCGGCGCCGAGAATGCGGAAATACTTCGAGAGCAGCGGGTTGTTGTTTACGGCGTGACGGATGGCGAGCGCGATTTCCATCGCGTTGGCGACAAGACCATACCCCTCGAGCTCCATCTGACGCCGCGAGATGTCGAGGCTGGCAATGAGCTGCTGGTTCGGACTGGTCGAGGCATGGGTAAAGACAGCCTCCTTGAACTGCTGCTCGACCGTGTGGAACTCGACGTCCTTGACCGAGAGCATGGAGCCCTGCCGGATCGCCGACATCGACTTGTGGGTCGAGTTGGTCTGATAGACGCGCAGCCGGATCTGTCGCGGATCGGGGATCAATCGCGTTTTGAGCAGCACCTCGTCCGACGGAGTCTTGCCGAGCTCGGCCTGCTGCTTCTCGTAAGCCGCGACCGACTTCGGATCGTGCATCCAGACTTCGATCTCGTTGGCGGCCCCCATGGCGGTGCGCCGGCGCAGGAACGGCGAGAAGCGCGCGAAGCCGAACCAGGCTTCATCCCAAAGGAAGATCAGGTCCGGCTTGATGGCGAGACATTCCTCCATCACCCGGCGGGTGTTGTAGATGTGGCCGTCGAAGGTGCAGTTGGTGAGGTCCAGCATCTTGACCCGATCGAGCCGGCCATCGGCCTTGGCGCCGAGCAGCGCCTGCTTGATCGTCTTCAGCGGCACCGCGCCATACATCGAATATTCCGTCATCGGGAAGGCTTCGACATAGAGCGGCTGCGCGCCCGCGAGCACCATGCCGTAATGGTGCGATTTGTGGCANTTGCGGTCGACGATCGCGATATCACCGGGCGCGAGCAGCGCCTGCACCGCCATCTTGTTCGAGGTCGAGGTGCCATTGGTGACGAAGAAGACACGGTCAGCGCCGAGCGCGCGGGCGGCCTTCTCCTGCGCCTTCTTGATGGTGCCGGTCGGTTCGAGCATGCTGTCGAGGCCGCCGGTGGTGGCGCTGCTCTCGGCCAGAAACAGGTTCGGGCCGTAGAACTCGCCCATGTCGCGGATCCAGTCGGACTTGAAGATGGATTTGCCGCGAGCGATCGGCAGCGCGTGGAACGTCCCGATCGGACGCTGCGCGTATTTCTTGAGATTGTCGAAGAACGGCGTGTCGTAGCGATCCTGAATGCCTTCGAGAATCGACAGATGTAGTTCCAGAAGCTCCTCGACCGAATAGAAGATGCGGCGGACGACGCTGGCTTCGGGATTGCCAGCCAGTTCCTCGACGTCGCGATTGGAGATCATGTAGAGATCAAGCTCGGGACGGACCCGCTTGATGATCTGGGCGAGCCGTAGCGCGGAAGCATCAGCCTCGTCGTTGAGACCCGCCGATGCGGTGATCGAGCGGAGCACCGGCGCATTGTGCCGCGAGCGCAGGCCAAAACCCTCGTTGATGATTACCGCCCCGAGATTGGGATTGAGCATGGTCGCGCAGAAGGCATCTTCCAGGCTGCCGACGATGACGGGCTCATAGATGAAGCCATCCTCCGGACGGCGCAGCTTGCGCCATTCGGCGGCGAGCGCCGGCCATTGACCAGGTGACACGCCGGTGACAATCAGGGTTTCGAAATAGGGCCGGCGTGCCTTATGCGCGCCGAAAGTGGGCGACACCAGTTCGGGCGCATCGCCATCGCCATCGTCCTTCGCGCTCCAGTCGCCGGCGTGCTGGCGAAAGGATCGCGTCGCCAGGGCCTGGGTTATCCGGGTCGCGAGCGACAGCGACGCGGCCGCATCGCCGACCGAGGCCGCTTCGCGCAGGGCCGCCATCAGTTGCAGGCCGGGATAACCGTGGAATTCTTCCGTCACCGACAGGCTGGCCAGCGCCGCGTCATAGGCGGCGCGATCGCCGCCGCGGGCCCAACCCTTTGCAGCCTCGGCCAGATCACGCCAGTCATCGGCTCGCGCGCCGGGACCGGAAAAGAACTGGTCGATGCGCTTCTGCGCGGGCTTTGCGTCCTTTGCCATGCGTCTCTCCCGATCCCTTGGGGCGAAAAGTGATGCGGGATCGTGCTGTCGGCACGAGGCGCTCCATTGATCCAAGTCAACGGTCGGAAGCATTCCGGTCACCGAGAACGCTGTCGAGCGAGCGCAGCCACTGGCCGCTGTCGGTCTTCTCCCCGAGCCCCTCGGCACGCAGGAGGTCGCGGAGCTGTGCATGCGCGCCGACGATGCAGAGGGTGACCCGGCGTGACGCGAGCTCGTTATGGAGATCGCGCAGCATGCGCGCGCCGGCCAGATCGATATAAGGCGATGCCGAGAGGTCGCAGGCGACAAGATGGATACCCGGCGAACGCCTGAGCGCAGCCAGGACCGTGTCCAGAATCGTCTCGGCATTGATGTAGAGCAGCGAAGCCTCCGGGCGAAACGCGATGATTCCGACCAGCGGCTCGACGTCCGCGTGCCGCGCGCTATCGGAATAACGGCCGCTGCCGGGCAAACGGCCGAGGAATGCGACGTTCGGCCGCGAGGCCCGCGCCAGCAGCAGGAAGATCGACGCGATCGACGCCAGCAGCACGCCCTGGAGGATGCCGAGCAGCAACACTGCTACCAGGGCAATCGACGCCGCGTAGAAATCGATCCGGCTGACCTGCCACATCCGCAATAACGCACGGACATCGACCAGCCTGTAAACGGCGGCAAAGACGATTGCTGCGAGCACCGCCTTGGGCAGGTTGGTGAGCAGCCCCGTGAAGAACAGCAGGCAGAGCCCGAGCGTCACGGAGCAGATGACCAGAGCTAATGGTGTTCGCGCGCCGGCGCTGTCATTGACCGCCGATTGCGACAGGCCACCCGCAACGGGATAGCCGTGGCCGAGGGCGGCGGCGAGGTTCGCGGCGCCCAGCCCCAGAAATTCCTGCCGAACATCGAGCGGATAACCGTGCTTGACGGCAAAGCTCCGGGCCGCCGAAACGCCTTCGATGTAAGCCAGCAGCACGCAGCCGGCCGCGAGTGGAAATAGATCGTCGAACTCCAGCAGCCCGAAGGTCGGCATCCCCAGCGCCGGCAGCCCTTCCGGTATCTTCCCGGTAACGGGCACACCGAGGCCCGGGAAAGCGAACACCGTCGCCACCACAATCGCCAGCGCCACGATGGTGATGCCAACGGGCTTGCCCGGCAGGAACCGTTCGCCAGCCAGCAGCAACAGCAGCGCGACCGTGCCGATCGCGAGCACGATGGGATCGAGATGGCCGAGCTGCCCGATCAGTCTGATGGCGCGGTCGAAGAAATTGTGTCCGCCGCCGGCGACGCCGAACAGGCTCGGCGACTGGCTCATGATGATCGTGAGCCCCGCGCCGGCCTTAAAGCCAACCAAAATGCTGTCGCTGACGAGGCGGACGAGGACGCTGAGCTTGAACAGCCAGGCGATAAAGCACAGCACCGCCACACCGAACGCCGCAAGACTTGCGATCTGCGCATATTTCGCAGCATCGCCACCGGCGAGCGCGCCGACGGTCGCAGCGATCATTAACGAGATCGCCGACGTCGGGCCGATCGCCAGTTGCCGCGACGCCCCGAGCAAAGCATAGCCAATGCCGCCGAGCATGTAGCCGTAGACGCCGATCTGCGGCTGCAGACCGGCAAGCGCCGCGTAGGCGAGCGAGACGGGAATGGCATAGGCGGCAAGCGTGACGCCGGCGACGGCGTCGGATGGCAACCATTCGCGCCGATAGGCGGCAAGCCAGCGGGCTGGCGGAAAGAAGCGCGTCCAGTTTGGTTGGGGTGGCGAATTCATTCGACCACCTCGCATGGCGTCGCGTCGCAGCGGAACAAGTCGACCGGCAGCGCAGTCACGTCCAGAATACTCATCTCGGTAATATTGGCTGTCGCGCGCTCTTCATCAGTTGATACACGTCGTCGCGTCCCCGCCGGGGCTTGATCTGGATCAAGCAATCTCCCCTCGGCACCCATCAAATCGCGGGAAAGCTCTCGGCGGAGCTGTGACCAGCGTTCACGCGCTGGCCGATTATCGTGGCGACGGCGTTCAAGAATTTTGGGAGATCGCCGTGGGAATGCCTCTCAACACAACCGTCCGACTTTTCGCAGGCGCCCTGCTCCTGATCACCGCCTGCACCGCGCTGGCCCGCGCCGAGGATGAGGTCCGCATCCAGGAGGAGATCTGGGCCCTTCCGCTGCCGCTGCCGATGTTCGCCTATCTCGTCCGTCCGGTCGGTGATGGCCCGTTCCCGCTGGTGATTATGAACCACGGGGTCTCGCTCAACGCGAAGGACCGCAGCTTCTTTCCGCTGGTCGAGTTCCGCGATGCTGCCAAATGGTTTGCCAAGCGCGGCAATCTCGTGGTGGCCCCTGTCGGCAGCGGTTATGGCGCGGCCGCCATCGATATCCCCGAGCGTGGCGTCTATGGCCCGTTCTTCTCCAAGGTGGGTAAATGTACCAATCCCAACTTCCGTGATGCGGGCCTCGCCGTCGCGCAAGCGGACCTCTGGATCATCGATTATCTGGCCGCTGAGAAGCGTATCACTCCGAAGGATGTCATCGTGGTCGGTCAGTCCGCCGGTGGCTGGGCGTCCATTGCCCTGTCGAGCGTGAACCCACCGCCGGTGAAGGCGATCATCACTTTTGCCGCCGGCCGTGGCGGCCGCGTAGGTGACAAGCCCAACAACAATTGCGCACCCGACAAGCTGGTCGAAGCAACCGCCGATTTCGGCCGCACCTCGCGGCTGCCGATGTTGTGGATCTACATCGAGAACGACACGTTCTTCGGCCCCGACTTGTCGAAGCGCATGCATGCCGCCTTCACGACCGCAGGCGGCAACGCCGAGTACCATTTGGTGCCGCCGTTCGGCAACGAAGGCCACTTCTTCATCGGCTCAGCGGATGCGATCCCGATCTGGTCGCCGCTCGTGAGCAAATTTCTCGATGCACAAAGATAGAGCGGGGCTCCGGAGGACCGACCATGCCCAGCGCCCGCGGCTATCTCGCAGCTCTAGTCGCCGCCTCCATCGCCGCGACCGCGGGATTGCCGGGTCTCGCTGCGCAAGCCAACAAGCCGGCCGAAGTTGCGACACGTGGTCAACGCGAAGTCAAAGACATCACTTATGACGGTTGGCAAAAGTTCTGCTTCAAGGCGGGTGGCGCGCCGATGCTGTGCCGGACCTCGATCACGGGCAAATTCCCAACTGGTCAGATGGCGGTACGCGTGGACCTGATCGAGCGCGAGGGCGCTCCGACGGCGCGGCTGCAGCTTTTCGTACCGGTCGGCATGTATCTGCAACAACCGGCCACGCTGACCGTCGACCAGGGTAGCCCGCTCCGCGTGCCCTATAGCTGGTGCCTGACCAATGCCTGCATCGCCGCCGATGCCGCACCGTCGGCAATCGTCAAGCAGATGGAGTCAGGAAAGACGCTGACACTCGAGACCGTCGACTCCAACCTGCTCGCGTTGACGACATCTATACCGCTGGCCCAGTTTGCGTCGGCTCACAAGGGCCCACCGGCCAAGACGCTGGAGCAATATGTCGATGAATAAGCCGACCATGGGTCCCTTGGCCAAGGCGCCATATCGCGCGGCGGCTAAATGTCGTTCGGATCGAGCATTCCAAGCCGTTCCGCGATCGAAACGAGCTCCGCGAGCGAATGAACTTGCATCTTCTCCATGACCTGGTGCCGATGCGCTTTTATCGTGCGCTCGGTCGTCCCGAGCTGATGGGCGATCTGTTTGTTGATTTTGCCACGCACGATGAGATCGAACACCTGCCGTTCGCGCAGGGTCAGCGCTGCCAGGCAAGCGCGGAACGTATCAAGCCGGCCGCGTTGGCCGCGCGCGGCATCTTGCCGCGTCATCGCACGCGAAATCACATCGAGCAGCAGTTCCGAAGCGACCGGCTTGGTCAGGAAATCCTCCGCCCCGGCCTTGATGGCCTGCACCGTGGTCGGCGTATCGGCGTGGCCGGTCAGGAATATGATCGGCAGTGTGGAGCCCCACGCGATCAGATGACTTTGCAGCTCTGGACCGCTCAGCCCCGGCATCTGAACGTCAAGCAGGATGCATCCCGGTTGTGCGTTGTCCGGCGCCGCATCCAGCAAGTCCTGCGACGAAGCGTAGGTTGCGACCTCGTAGCCGGCGAGCTTCAGCCGGCGTTCGATCGCGGTACGAAACGAAGCGTCGTCGTCGACCACATGGACAAGGCCACGCATTTTCTACCTTTCGCCAAGCCGGACGAATATCCATTCTTTCGAAGCGAGCCAGCGGTACTGTCCAATCATGCGATAAGCAAATGATGTGCATCGCAACGGAAGCATCTCCCGCTCGGATCGAGCGTTTCTCAATTGCGGAGCAAACGCTCGCCCTGTCCCTTGGTACAATGAACCTTGGGACAATGGATTGAAAGACCACCTTGGTTCTAAATCAACCTCAGCGGGCAGCGGGATAGCGCGGCGCCTTGCCCACGATGAGTTATCTGACAGCCAATTCGGCGATGAGCTGAGGAGTTGGCCATGTTCGTTCGCATCACGACAGATTCCGCACCACGCCCCAATTCCCTCCGCGATCTAGGCATGACCAGCGATTCAAATCCGCTCGTCACTTTAAGCGAATTTTACTACAAAAAAGGCAACGAAATCTACGGCGAAAAAGAGCCGGCCGACTACGTCTATCAGGTCAAGTCTGGTGCAGTGCGAAGCTACAAACTGCTGTCGGACGGCCGCAGGCAGATCGGCGCGTTTCATCTGGTCGGCGACATCTTCGGCCTTGAGAACGGTGTAGAGCACCGCTTCACGGCGGAGGCGATCGTCGATACCCATGTGCGCCTCGTCAAGCGGCAAAGCCTCGAGATCGTGGCCGAGAGCGATGCCATGGTCGCCAGAAACCTGCTCAGCATGACCACGAACAATCTCCACCATGCGGAAGACCACATGCTGCTGCTCGGCCGCAAGACCTCGCTGGAACGGGTCGTGGCGTTCCTGCTCGAGATGGACAAACGATTGACAGCGGCCGGCGTGATCGCGCTGCCGATGTCCCGGCGTGATATCGCGGATTATCTTGGCCTCACGCTGGAGACTGTCTCCCGCGCTTTATCGCGGCTGCATGAGCTCGGCATCCTCGGCTTCATCGGCAATACCCAGCGCCAGATCGTGCTCCTGGATCGGCACCGGCTCGCGAGCCTCGACCTGACGTCTTGAGCTGGCCGGCCATCGTCAGCGTGGCACAAACTGCACATCACACCGGCCCCGTCCGGCGTTACCGTCAACTCACGTCGGATGAGGTTGCATTCAAGGTTGCGATCATTGCGTTCGGAGCGCTGCCGGTGGCGCTCATGGCCGTGATCTTCTTCCTGGACTAAACCAGTCCCCGTCGAACGCCATTTGTTCGCTCAAGGTCATTTGCCACTTCGGTCATTCCGAGGTGTTCGAGTGTCTTGCGCAGGACCTCAAACAGAATCGCGGCCGACCAGCCGAACAACAGGACGCCATTCATCGCAGTCAGCGGGCCGANGAGCCGCCATTCCCGCACCGGCGTGATGTCGCCGTAGCCNAGCGTGGTGTAGTTGACGAAAGCGAAATAGAGCAGACCGCTGCCGGGTGCTGCCGCCTGAACAACGGCATACGCCCCTGCCCACACCAGTATCTCCAGCGTATGCGCGATCTGGAGCACCGCAGCCGTTGCAATCATCACGCCCATCAGGTGCAGCCGAGGCCGCCCCGTTGGCCGCAGACCAGCCGTGCGAGCTATCGAGACGGCGACGATGGTCACCAGCGCGTGAATGCCGATGGTGATCGCACTGACCAGTGTGCCAAAGAGAAACTGAAGCAGCATGAGAATCGACCCTTCCTATCTCGGACGACTGCCTCGCGCATCCTGGTCAACACGGATCCACGCGGC
>Ga0063456_1000077_pt1 | contig 105472 bp, 91 predicted proteins | sample AraplaMF_Cvi_mMF_FD_56228 | JGI IMG/M metagenome (GOLD analysis project Ga0063456, IMG submission 56228) | Arabidopsis root microbial communities from the University of North Carolina, USA - plate scrape MF_Cvi_mMF version 2 (version 2) | ecosystem: Host-associated > Plants > Roots > Endosphere... | reverse complement strand
TTCAAGGAGATTGTGATGAGCCGCAAGACACCTATCGAGCGTTACCGCAATATCGGCATTAGCGCCCACATCGACGCTGGCAAGACCACGACGACGGAGCGCATCCTGTTCTATACCGGGGTCAACCACAAGCTGGGTGAGGTGCACAATGGCGCCGCGACCATGGACTGGATGGAACAGGAGCAGGAGCGCGGCATCACCATCACCTCGGCAGCTACCACCGCCTTCTGGAAAGGCATGGGCGGCAATTTCCCCGAGCACCGGATCAATATCATCGACACCCCCGGGCACGTCGACTTCACGATTGAAGTCGAGCGCTCGATGCGCGTGCTGGACGGCGCGGTCATGGTGTACGACTCGGTGGGCGGCGTACAGCCGCAATCGGAGACGGTCTGGCGCCAGGCCAATAAATACAAAGTGCCGCGCCTTGCCTTCGTCAACAAGATGGACCGCGTTGGCGCGGACTTCTTCCGCGTGCAGCAGCAGATCAAGGACCGCTTGAAAGGCACCGCCGTGCCCATCCAGATCCCGATCGGCGCCGAGGAGAACTTCCATGGCGTGGTCGACCTGGTCAAGATGCGCGCCATCATGTGGGATGACGAGACCCTGGGCGTCAAGTTCACCTACGAGGACATTCCCGCCAACCTGAAAGAGCTGGCGCAGAAGTGGCACGACCACATGATCGAGGCGGCCGCTGAAGCGACGCCCGAGCTGACGGAGAAATACCTGAATGGCGACACCTTGACCGAAGAGGAGATCAAGGCCGCGCTGCGCGAACGCACGATCCGTAACGAGATTGTGCCGATGCTGGCAGGCAGCGCCTTCAAGAACCGCGGGGTGCAGGCGATGCTGGATGCGGTGATTGAATACCTGCCGTCGCCGGTCGACGTGCCGGCGATTGCGGGCCACGACGAGGACGACAACGAGATTGAACGCCATCCATCGGATGACGAGCCTTTCTCTGCGCTCGCCTTCAAGATCATGACTGACCCGTTTGTGGGCCAGCTGACCTTCTTCCGCGTGTATTCGGGCATCGTGAATTCCGGCGATACGGTCTACAACCCAACCAAGGGCCAGAAGGAGCGCCTGGGCCGCATCCTGCAGATGCACGCCAACGAACGCAAGGAAATCAAGGAAGTGTTTGCGGGCGATATCGCGGCAGCCGTCGGCTTGAAGAACGTGACCACGGGCGACACGCTGAGCAATCCGGACAAGGTCATCATCCTGGAGAAGATGGTCTTCCCCGAACCTGTGATTTCGCAGGCGGTGGAGCCGAAGACCAAGTCCGACCAGGAAAAGATGGCGATTGCCCTGAACCGCCTGGCGCAGGAAGACCCATCGTTCCGCGTGCATACCGACGAGGAATCGGGCCAGACCATCATGTCCGGCATGGGCGAGCTGCACCTGGAAATCCTGGTCGACCGCATGCGCCGCGAGTTCAGCGTCGAAACGACGGTGGGCAAGCCGCAGGTGGCCTATCGCGAAACCGTGACCAAGGCGGTCAGCGATATCGAGGGCAAGTTCATCAAGCAGTCAGGCGGCAAGGGCCAGTACGGCCACGTCGTGTTGAAGCTGGAGCCGATGGAAGCTGGCAAAGGCTTCGAGTTCGTGGACGCCATCAAGGGCGGCGTGGTGCCGCGCGAGTTCATCCCTGCGGTGGAGAAGGGCATCCGCGAGACGTTGAACACCGGCGTGCTGGCCGGTTATCCGGTAGTCGACGTGCGCGCCACGCTGACATTCGGCTCCTACCACGACGTGGACTCGAACGAAAATGCCTTCCGCATGGCCGGTTCGATGGCCTTCAAGGAAGGCATGCGCAAGGCCGATGCGCAGCTGCTGGAGCCGATGATGCACGTTGAAGTGGAAACACCCGAGGAATTCATGGGCAATGTGATGGGCGACCTGACCACCCGGCGCGGCATGGTGCAGGGCATGGACGAGATCCCCGGCGGGGGCGGCAAGCAGATTCGCGCGCTGGTGCCGCTGGCGGAAATGTTCGGCTACTCCACGTCGCTGCGTTCGCTGACCCAGGGCCGGGCGACCTATACGATGGAGTTTCAGCACTACGCGGCCGTGCCGAAGCACATCCTCGACCAGGTGGCGACGGCGCGCGCTTCAGCGAAACACTGAGCGAAGCACTAGGCAGGTTCGAGCAGGGCCGCGAATTCGTCGGCCGGGACAGGGTGGCCATACAGGTAGCCCTGTCCCTGCTCGCAGCGCAGCAGCTTGAGCAGCTTGGCTTCTTCTTCCGTCTCGATCCCCTCGGCCACGACCTTGAGATCGAGGTTGTGCGCCAGCGATACCACCGTGCTGACCAGGCCCATATAACCAGCATCCTGCGACATGCGGGTGACAAAGGAACGGTCGATTTTCATCACATCCACGGGCAGGCTGACCAGGTAGGACAGCGAGGAATAACCGGTGCCGAAATCGTCGATCGCCACCGGCACGTCCAGCGCGCGCACCTTGCTCAGGATTTCGACCACGCGGTCGTGGTCGGAGACCAGCGAGCTTTCCGTGATTTCGATCGAGAGCGGCTGCTTGTCGGCGCCCGCCGTGTGCAGGGCATGCTCGATATCGCTGAACAGGGAGTCGCAGCGGAACTGGGCTGGCGCGACATTGACGGCGATCTGCGGCGGCTTGAGGCCGGCGTCATGCCAGGTGCGCCAGTCCTGCATGGCGCGCTGCATGACCTGGCGCCCAACGGCAATGACCAGGCCGGTGCGTTCCAGTTCCGGTACGAATTCCGAGGGCGACACCAGGCCGCGCTGCGGATGGCGCCAGCGTACCAGGGCTTCGGCGCCAGTCAGCTTGCCGGTGCGCAGGTCGATCTTGGGCTGGTAGAAATTGACGAATTCCTGCCGCTCCAGCGCCTCGCGCAATTCCACTTCGAGGCTGATCTGGCGCGCCACCACACGGTCGGCGGCGCGGTCGTACTGGCCGAAGCGCAGGTCGAGGTCGCGTGCCGCGGCCAGTGCATCCCAGGCTTTCACCAGCAATTCATCGGCCGTCGTGCCATCGTCCGGCAGTGATGCGGCGCCGGCGTTGATGGTGCACCAGATCTTGTGTTCCTTGACCTGGTAGGCGCCTTGCAGCATCGGCACCGCCGTTTCGTGGATAAACTCCGCTGCCGTCTGCGTGCCATGGGCCGGCAGGAACACCGCAAAGCGGCCGACGCCGACGTGGGCCAGCAGCATGCTTTCCGCCACGACCGAGCGCAGGCGCTGGGCAATATGGCGCATCAGGCCGACCGCGGCGGCATTGCCATAGGCGGAACTGATTTCGTCGAAGCGGTTGATGTTAATCAGCAGGACGGTGCCGCGCGCGTCGGACGCCGCCAGGGCCGCAATCTCTTCTTCGAATTGCAGGCGGCTCGGCAGACCGGACAGCACATTGGTGCGCGCCAGGCGGTGCATTTCCTGTGCATTGACCAGGCGCTCGATGCCATAGCTCAGCTCATTGCTCAGCTCACCGGCGCGTTCGCGGTAGAAGGCGTCGAAATGCTGTTCGCGGCGCGAGTAAAACGTTGCCACGCCCCAGGGCTCATTGTTGACGAACAGCGGCACCGCCATGCAGGACGCGATCTCATGGCCCTTGCGCGATCCCGATTGCACGCGGCCGGTGGCCAGCACGTGGGCTGCCAGTTCGTGGGCGAGCCAGTCGGGCGGGGCCTCGCCCGCATTCCAGTGGCGCTCCTGGCCTTCGCGGCTGGCCGAAGCGAACAGGTACAGCGTGCCGTCGTCGGCGCGGCGGCTGATGGCGGCGCAATCGAGGCTCGGCTGGTGGGCAGCCAGACGGCAGGCGTCGAGGCAGAGCTGCTCCAGCGTGCGCGAACGGGGAATCAGGGCGCTCAGGCGCGACAGCAGCACATAGAAATTGTCGTGGCGGATCAGGGCGCGCTCTTTTTCCACCTCGGTGGTGACGTCGATCGCCGAGCCGCCGGTGAAGGATTCGCCGTTCACGTGGATGGGGAATTTATGCACCAGCCAATGGCGCTTGCCTTCGTCGGTCGTCTCCATGGTCTTGGTGACTTCCGGGTTTTCCAAGGTGGCGCCATCCTGCTGTTCCAGGCCGCTGCCCATCACGTAGTCGCCGGTGGCATCCTTGATCCACAGCGGGGCAGGGGCATGTTCGGCAAACCCGGCCAGGAATCCCCTGGCGCGGGCCAGACCCTGGCGCAGGCTCTGCTGGGTGCGCACGCAGCTGGCCAGGTCGGCCAGTGCCGCGTGCTGGTCGTCGGAATAGTTTTCCGGCAAATAGGTGAACAATAGCTGCTCATCCGCCAGTGCCTCGGCCGGCACCGGCTTTCCGCACACAAAGCCAGCCAGCCGCTGCAATTCTTCGAGCGAACTGGACTGCAAGTGTTCAATGGATGTGCGCTTGTTCATTTGAATCACATCAGTTTGAACTTGAGCTGCACGGATAAGGCGCCGTGCAAACGTTCCTTGTATGTAGGTACGATAGCAAAGTTAACGCCGACGCGTTGATATTCCACGCTGACGACAGGAATTGCCGCAAGGAACCAGCCGCCATCGCGCATTTTCGGGTAGCCGTTAAAGCCGCCGACCACCGCGCCCAGGCGAACCGGGCCAATCGACCAGGGCTGGTAATACACGCCGGCATAATTCGACATCCGGCGATCGCTGTTGTGGAAGCGACCGGCAGTTACCGAGGCGACGGTCGAAAAACGGTATTCGGCGCCGAAACCGGGATTGGTGTCGTCAAACCCCTTGTCACGCTGGAAGTGATAGGAATAAAAGCCTGGATTTACCCAAAGCTCGGATAATGGCTGGTTATCAATCACCGAGAAGGTGTCGGCAAGCGCCGGCATCGACAGGGCAGCAAAAGTAGCCCCGATTAAAAGCTTTTTCATTTATTTCCAAAAATTTAATGACTGCTGGTTAATTATAGCGTTTGTGGCAATTCGAGAGATTTCAATTGCGTACCTTTGCATGAACAAATCGCAAAATTGTTGTAATTAAGTCATCTCCATCGACAGGCTTGGCGACAAAGCCGTTCATGCCGACGGCATCGCAGCTGGCGCGTTCTCCAAGGGTGACCCCGGCGCTCATGGCGAGTACGGGCAGCTCCAGGCCCAGTTCCTGGCGAATGGCGCGGGTGGCGCTGAAGCCGTCCATCACCGGCATTTGCACATCCATCAGGACCAGGTCGACCGGCTCGCTGCCACGGCGCAGGAAGTCGACCGCCTGCTCGCCGTTCTCCGTGATGTGCACGTGGGCGCCGACCGCCTCCAGCATGCTGCGTGCGACGAGCTGGTTGAGTGCATTATCCTCAGCCAGCAGGATCGACAGGCCTTCCAGCGCCTTGCTGCCGCTGCTGAAGGCGCCCGCCGTGGCCGGGGCCGAAGCCGCCGCCGACGCCGCCCTGTCCGGGTGGTCGGTCAGGGCGTGGAACAGGGCGGAGCGGGTCAAGGGCCGCAGCAGCTCGGGATCCTGCCCAGTGCCGGAGCTGGCGGCAACGCCCGTGCGCAAGCAGATACGCTGCGGCACATTGACCGTTCGCGCGGTGGCCGCCAGCGTGCTGTCATAGATCAGCAAATCGTAATTGGCGCGCGCCAGGGCCGCACCGATGCCGGCCGCGGAATCGACCGTGTCGCAACGCCACCCCCAGCGCGCGGCCAACTGGACTACGTCGTCGTGCAGGTGCGGCCGGGGATCGGCGTACAGCACACGCCAGTTGCGCCGCGCGCCAGCCAGGGCATACGGGTCAGGCAAATCGCCCTCGCGCAGCGGCATTAGGAAGGTGAAGGTGGTGCCGCGGCCGGGCGTACTGGCTACTGTGATGGCGCCGCCCATCATTTGCACCAGGCGCTGGGAGATGGCGAGGCCAAGCCCGGTCCCGCCGTAGCGGCGCGCCATCGACGCATCGGCCTGGCTGAAGGGGGTGAACAGGCGTTGCAGCTGCTCGGCACTGATGCCGATCCCTGTATCGCTGACCTCCCAGCGCAGCATGCCGGGCTGGACCGGATCGCGGCTGGCGTGCACGCTGACGGTGCCGCTCTCGGTGAACTTGAGGGCATTGCTGACCAGGTTGAGCAGCACTTGCTGGATGCGCTGCACATCGCCATGCAGCGAGACCGGCACATCGGCTTCGACGCACAGCGAAAGCGCCAGGCCCTTGTCGGTGCTGGTCATGGCCATCACCGCTGCCAGCGCGCTCAAGACCTCTTCAACCAGGAAATCGTCGTCGACCAGTTCCAGCTTGTTGGCTTCGATCTTGGAAAAGTCCAGCACGTCATTGAGCAAAGCCAGCAAGGAGCGGCCGGCGCCGGACACCATGTCGAGGTATTGGCGCTGTTCCGCATTGAGCGGCGTGCGCGCCAGGATCTGGCTGACGCCCAGCACCGCGTTCATCGGCGTGCGCAGTTCATGGCTGATATTGGCCACGAAGGCACTCTTGGCGGCGCTGGCCGATTCGGCCTGGGTCTTGGCGTCATTGAGCTCTTTCTCGGCTGCCCGTTCAGCAGTGACGTCGCGCATGATCATGGCGTAGCCAATGCAGTGCCTCTGCTCGTCGTGGACCGGGAACAGCTGTTTCAAGCCGAGGAAAGTGCTGCCGTCACGCCTGCGGCGCAGCGATGTCGATTCGTACTGCCCATGTTCCAGCGCCAGCGTCATGCTGGTAATGGCATGGCTTTCGGTCGAGAGTACCTGCAGGGGCTGGCCGACAATCTCGGCGGCCTGGTAGCCGAACAGCTTTTCCGCGCCTTCGTTCCAGGTCGTGATGGTGCCTGTCGGGTCCAGGAGGACGATCGCGTGGTTGCGGATATGGGAAGTAAGGAGCTTGAAGCGGGCTTCGGATTCTTCCAGGCTGGCAGTTTGCTGCTCGAGCTGCCGGGCCGACTGGTCCTTGGCGCGCAAAGCGGCAATGCGTTCATGGACCAGGTTGCGGCTGGCGCCAAAGAACAGCAGGCTGATCAGCGTGCCCATCACCAGCAGCATGAAGGGCTTGCCCTGGTCGACCGCCGCATCAAAGAGGGCGGTCGGCCGGATGTTCAAGGCCCAGGACTGGCCATTGTCGCCGATCGGCACATACTGCAAGCTGGAGAGACGCGTGAAGCTTTGGCCGATGCCGCTGCGGGCGCTGGTGTACATGAGCTGGCCTTTGGTGTCCTGGAAGTGGACATCAAGCCGCACGTCGCGCAGGTTGTCGCCGAAGATGCCCTGCATCAGGTCGCCCATGCGGAAAGGACTGTATACGAAGCCCTGCAATTCGCGGTGGCCCGCGACATTTCGGTGATAGACGGGGTTAAACATCAGGAATCCGACCTGCTTGGGGCCCGCGATTTCCTGCACCAGCGTGATCGGTCCGCTGGCGGTCATTTTTCCCGTTTGCATGGAAGCCACCAGCGCGTCGCGCCGCGTCGGTTCGGACATCATGTCGTAGCCAAGGGCGACGTTGTTGCGCTCGGAACGCGGCTCCAGGTAGACGATGGCTGCATGCAGGTCGCGGTCGCCTTCCGGCCAGACCTGCACCTCCCGATTGAGTGTCGCCACGGCGCCGGCCGGCGCAAATCGCGCAAAACCCAGGCCGAGTACGCCCGGATACTGGCTTTTCAACTCCAGGCCGGCGACGAATTGTTGCCATTCGTCGCGTTCGACGGTGTCGGATGCATCAAACAGCGCGGTCCCGGCGCGCAGCAGCGATTCGTAGCCTTCCATGCGCAGGCGGATGGTTTCGCGCACATTGTCGGCGGCACGCTGGAAACGCTCGCGGGTGCGCGATTCGGTGTCATAGGTAATCCAGCCCCAGGCGCCCACTGTCAACGTCATGCAAGCCAGCAGGATCAGGATCGGCGTCCACACATAGCTTTCGGCCAGGCCTGGCTCTTCTTCCGTAGCCAGCACCCAGGCCAGGATGCTGGTGATCGCAAGGTAAGTCGACAGCGACAGCAGGGAATGGTGCAGCACGCCTGAAACGAAGGGTCCGTGGTCCATCACCGTTGCCGGAATCGCGATGCCGGCAATGACGGCCAGGGCAAGGCGCACCATGGAGCGCCAGCGGTTCACTGCCGCCAAGGCGAGGAAGAACAGGAGGCAATACGGCAGGAACAGGGCAATGGCGAGATGCGAATCGCTCACGAAGACCGCCAACGTGGCAAGCATCAGCGTTGCGAGGAATACCAACTGGGCAGGCGTCCATTGCGGCCAGGCCGGCCGAGCCGGAATGGCCATCGCCAGCGGCGCAAGCAGCAGCAAGCCAAGCACGTCGCCGGTCCACCAGGTGGCAGCGACCTGCCAGGCCAGGCCAGGCGGAATAATGCCGGACAGTTCAAGCGAGAGCACGCCAACTGCTGCGGAAGCCAGTGCGGCAACGGCAACCGCAGCGCCGAATTTGTAGACTTCACGCTGGGTCTGCAATCGGATGTCGGCAATGCGCAATCGCTGCAACAGCCAGTTGGCGACCAGGCCTTCTGCCGTATTGCCGATTGCAATGGTCAGCGAGACTGCCAAGATCACCGGCAGGGAGGCCGCGTGGTTGCTGTAAAACACAGCCAGGTTGGCAAAAAAAGCTCCCGCGAGGATCGCCGGCCAGTACTGCCGTCCAAAGCGCAGCAGCAGCACCAGCGCGAAGCCGGACGGCGGCCAGATCGGGCTGGCATTACTGGGCGCCAGCGCAAGCATCAAGCCCAGCCGCGCCAGCAGGTAGTACGCTCCGGTAGCGAGCAGCAGGACTGTCAGCGTGCGCAGGCGAAGTGGCATGGCGTGGTGGTCGGGGCGGCGGTGATGTCTTTATATCACGGATGATGTATAAGGCTGAAATGAAGTTGTCATAATTACCCCGTAGCATGGCAACATGCAATTGACTCCAGAAAATCGTATTCGCTTGCGTGCCACGGTGTTTGGCAAGACCGAGGCCGGCCGGGTGGAATTTGTCCAGCGCAGTGCCGGGCTGACGGCACGCCAGCGCGCAGTGTTCATCCTGCTCGACGGACAAAAGTCGCTGGGCGAAATCGAAACCTGGCTGGGCGAGGACGAAATGCTGGAGGCGGTGGAAGCCTTGTTGCGCAAGGGCCTGGTGGGGATAACTTCGGCGCCGGCGCCTGTTCCGCCCTCCGTGCCGCCAAGCGTACGGGCCAGCCTGCCGGCCAGGCCGCAAGTTCCCAGCCGTCCTGCCGAAGCGGCCGCGTTGGCGCCAGCTCCGGCAATCGAATCTGCCGCGGCCAGCGCCGCCGTGCGGCCAGCGGCGGGGGCGCCAGCGCTGGCGGCTGCCCGCGAATTCATGGCTGCCGCCGCGCGCAAGCACCTGGGGCTGATGGCGGCAGACCTGGTGCGCCGCATCGAATACGCGAAAGACGAGAGCCAGCTGGCCGGCGTCATCGGCCTGTGGCATGTCTCATTGAGGGAATCGAAGACCGGCAAACCCTGCGCCGAGGGCTTGCTGGCGGAAGCGCGCGCCTTGCTGGCTTAGTTCGGCCGCTTGCGGTGGAACACCAGCGGGCTGTAAGGCACGGCCGACGGAGGAGGGGAGTTCAGGATGCCGCTCTTGATCGCACCCACCACATGCATCTCGCACGGCTTGCAGTCGAAACGCAGCGTATAGGTATGGTCGCCGCTGACCAGGGTCATCGGCTCGGCCTTTACCTGCCCCTGCACGCCCTGGACACCCTTGGCCTGTTTCGGGCACAGGTTGAAGGAGAAGCGCAGGCAATGCTTGGTGATCATCAGCGGCACTTCACCGGCTTCTTCGTGCGCCTCATAGGCCGCAGCGATGAGTTGCACACCGTGCTTGTGGTAGAACTCTCGCGCCTTTTCGTTGTAGACGTTGGCCAGGTAGCTCAGCTGCGTGTCCGGGTAGATGGCGCGCGGTTCGGCCGGGGCCTTGCGCTGTGGACGCTGCCACGCCGCCAGGCGGGCTGCTTCGTGCGCCGCCACCGCGTCGCGGCGCAGCGCGTTGATGGCTGACGAAGGCACGAACCACGGCTGCGACAGTTTCAGTTCCACGTGGTCGGCCACAAACATCGTGTTGCCCAGTTTCGCCAGGCTGGCCCGCAGTCCGCTTTCGGCCTGTTCTGCATTCTGTGCCGGCTGCAGTGCAATCGCTGCATCGGTGATGCTGGCAATGCCATCTTCATCGATGATCGACAGGCGCAGGCCGCCTTCGGTTTCGGCCAGCGCCAGTTGCAGTCCCACGTGGCGATCGGAAGATTTCTTGTGCAGTGCCGCTTCCCATTGATGGTCGCGATTGCGGTGGATGACGGTACCAACTTTCAGGCCCGGCAGTGCCGCCATCTGCTCGTTCGGGAACACACGCCAGCGCTGGCCGTCTTCCGTCTCGCCCAGCTTTTCAGCCTTGTTGGCCTGGATGCCGACAGTGGTGCGCTTGTTCATGTAATTCAAGCCGTCACCGTTCGCCATCGGCGCATTGGTGATGACGTCGATATGGTCGCCCCCCATGCGCACCACAGTGCCCAGTTCCACGCCCACGTATTTCGGCGAATCGAAGGCCCCGATATCGCCCTGGCGGCCGTTGGCGAAATAGTCGGTGTGGCCGCGGTGGAAAGTCTTGTCGACATCCGGCGTGAACAGCACGCGGGTACGGCCACTGGCGGCACGCGCGAATTCCGGGCGGCGCTCGAGCAGCTCGTCGAGCAGGAGGCGGTAATGGGCGGTGATGTTCTTCACATAACCCATGTCCTTGTAGCGGCCTTCGATTTTGAAGGAGCGGATGCCGGCGTCGACCAGCGCTTCCAGGTTGGCACTCTGGTCGTTGTCCTTCATCGACAGCAGGTGCTTTTCGAAGGCTACGACGCGGCCCTGGTTGTCGGACAGGGTGTAAGGCAGGCGGCAGGCTTGCGAGCAATCGCCGCGATTGGCACTGCGGCCGGTGTCGGCGTGCGAAATGTAGCACTGCCCCGAGAAGGCCACGCACAGGGCACCGTGCACGAAATATTCGAGCGGGGTGTCGACTTCTGCGCGGATCTGCTTGATCTTGTCGAGGGTCAGCTCGCGTGCCAGCACCAGTTGGGAGAAGCCGACGTCGCCGAGGAACTTGGCCTTTTCGACGGTGCGGATATCGCATTGGGTCGAGGCATGCAGCTGGATTGGCGGCAAATCGAGTTCCAGCAAGCCCATGTCCTGGATGATCAAGGCATCGACGCCGGCTTCGTACAGTTGCCAGATCTGCTTGCGGGCCAGGTCGAGCTCCGAATCGTGCATGATGGTGTTCATGGTCACGAAGATGCGCGAGCGATAGCGGTGGGCGAATTCCACCAGCGAGGAAATATCCTCGATCGGATTGCTGGCGTTGTGGCGTGCGCCGAAGGCGGGACCGCCGATGTAGACGGCATCCGCCCCATGCAGGATAGCTTCGCGGCCAATTTCCGCGGTTTTGGCTGGCGCCAGCAGTTCGAGCTCGTGATCAAGCAAAGACATTCTGAGATAACCCTACAGTTGCAAGGGTGGATATTATACCGGCTCGTCGAAGCCGCGATCGCCCAGTTTTTCCTTCATGTAGTCGACAAACGACGCAATGCGCGCCGACAGGGCCGTATTGCGGTAATAGACCGCATTGATCGGTTGCCGAACCTCCAATGTTTCGTCGACCAGGACCTGGCGCAGGCGGCCGGCCTTACGGTCTGCATTGCTCAGGAAATCCGACAGGCAGGCGACGCCTGCGCCGTGCAGCACGAGGTGCAGCAGGGTTTCGCCACTTGACGTGTAGATATTTGGGGTGATGTGGACCGGCTGGCCGTCCGCATCTTCCAGCGGCCATTCGTTCAGGGTTTCCGGCTGGTTGAAGCCGAGCAGGGTGTGGTTTGCCAGGTCGGCCACGCTGCTGGGGGCGCCGTGGCGCTCGATATATCCGGGGCTGGCGAGGACGCGCAGTTTGCCGGTGCCGATCGGGGTGGCGTGCAGCGTTGAATCGCGCAGGCGGCCGATGCGGAAAGCGACGTCGGTGCGCTTTTCCATCAAGTCGGTGATCCCTTCGTTGCTGTTCAACTCCAGTTCCACGCGTGGGAAGCGCTCCCGGTAACCATTCACCAGCGGCACGATCACATGCAGCATGAAGGGGGTGGAGGCGTCGATGCGCAGCCGGCCTGCCGGGCCCTGGCGGCGCAGCGACATTTTTTCTTCCGTTTCCTCGACCTTGGCGACAATGCTGCGCGCGCACTCAAGGAACGCCTTTCCTTCCTCGGTCAGTTCGAGCCGCCGCGTCGTGCGCCGAACCAGTGTCGTTTCAAGCTTTTCTTCCAGGCGGGTCAGGGTGCGGCTGGCCGCGGAAACGGTCAAGCCGAGCCGTTCTGCGGCCGCGCTGATCGATCCCGTGGCCACAATGGCAATAAATGCCTGCATTTCGTCAAGGGTGGTCTTCATACCTTTGATTATTACGCAAATATCTTTCGCGGAAAACGGGCTTTTTCAGCAAGAGTGGGGACGGTATCGTGATGCCCTGCCAACAAACTCGCTTCATAAAGGAATTTTTACGATGACTATCCCTATGTTTGGCGCCGGTACTTTCCGCCTGCAAGGACAAGCTGCTTTCGACTCCGTGCGTCATGCGATCGAAGCGGGCTACCGCGCAATCGACACCGCGCAGATCTATAACAATGAAGCCGAAGTCGGCCAGGCCGTCGCCGAATCGGGCGTGGCGCGCAAGGACCTGTTCTTGACCACCAAGGTCTGGAACGACAACTTCGGCGCCGACCGCCTGGTCGCCAGCCTGGAAGAAAGCCTGCAAAAACTGCGCACCGATTATGTCGACCTGGCGCTGATCCACTGGCCGTTAAGCAGTGTGCCGGTTGAAGCGTACATGGTTGCCTTGGCCACGGCGCGCGAACGCGGCCTGGCGCGCCAGATCGGCATTTCGAACTTCAACATCGAGTACACCAAGCGCGCGATCGCAGCGGTTGGCGCAAAACAAATCGCGACCAACCAGATCGAGCTCAGTCCTTACCTGCAGAATCGCCGTCTGGTGGACTTCCTGCAAGGGCAGGGTATCCACGTGACGTCCTACATGACGCTGGGTTACGGCAAGGTGCTGCACGATCCGGTGATTGGCGCCATCGCCGCCCGCCGGCAGGCCACCCCGGCACAGGTGACGCTGGCCTGGGCAATGCAGACGGGCTTCTCCGTCATCCCTTCATCCACCAAGCGCGAAAACCTCGCCAGCAACCTGCTGGCCACCGGCCTGCAATTGAGTGCCCAGGACATGGACGAAATCGCTGCGCTGGAGCGCAACGGCCGGATGGTCAACCCCGAAGGGCTGGCACCGGTTTGGGACCTGTGACGGCAGTTGTTACCCTGCTTGATACTTGTGTTACGTGGAGTTGGGCACGTACTGTCCGCGCAGTACGAGGAATCGTGTCACTGGAGGAAATCATGGCCAACCACGCGAACCGCTGTCTTCAAGTTACCTGCAACTTCACCCACCCCTCGGCCCAGACCGGGAATCGGGTCTATCCTGCCGCGACGTTCCGCTACAGCTTCCCGAACGATGGCATGTCGTTAGCGATCCAGAACCATGCAAAGCGGATGTACGCGGATGCAAATAACATCCGCGGCGGGTGGATCGGCCACATTGATGTAAGCACATCGATCCGCAATAACATACAGCCGACCCATTCGCTCAACGATGCATATAACATCCGCGCGTGAGTGACGGCTTGCCTGGCCGGCAGATCTCCCCGCAGGCGAGGCAATGCCGCTTACAGCGATTTCAGGAAGGCCAGTAACGCATCACGGTCCGTCTGCGACAGTGCAGCGAAACGCTGGCGGGCGGCTTCGCCTTCGCCGCCGTGCCACATGATGGCTTCCGTCAGGTTGCGTGCGCGGCCGTCGTGCAGGTAGCCAGCCTTGCCGCCATTGCCCATGACCTTGTCGGTATAGCCAATGCCCCACAGTGGTGCCGTACGCCACATGCTGCCGGTGGCCTGGCCTTCGACGAAATTATCGGCCAGGCCGCTGCCCATATCGTGCAGCAGCAAGTCCGTGTAGGGGCGGATCACCTGGTTGCGCAGCTCTGCCAGCAGATGTCCAGGCCCGGTGCGCATTTCGACGGTATGACATGCAGAGCAGCGCATAGCCTGGAACAGGCGCGAGCCGGCGCCCACTTGCTGCGGGTCGACGCGGTGCTCGTCAAGCGGCGCTACGCCTTTCGGGAAACCGCTGGCCAGGCTGCGCTGGGCTGGCACGGCGATCAAGGCCAGGTACTGCGAAATCAGCTGCAGTTCCGGCTCGCTGACACCGCGCTGCGCGCTGGCCGACCTGCATCCGGCAGGGTCGCTGCTGCAGCTGCGGTTCGGATAGACCGGCGATGTGACAGCCATGTCCTGCAGCAGCGCCGCCGCAGCCTGGTGGCGCAACGTCGCCTTGGAAGCCTTCCAGCCGAAGCGGCCCAGGCGCACAGCGCCGGATTCGGGGTCGTAGACAAAGTTGGCGGCACCCTTCACGCCGTCGGCATCCGGGGCGCTGCGAACGCGGGCCAGGATATCAGCTTCCGCGACGGCCTCCAACAGTCCGGTGCCGATCATCGGCTGCGCAGCCCGCAACGATGCGATTTCCGGCACCGGCCCTTCATAAGCGAGGGTCGGCTTGCGCAGTTCAACAGCGCTGCCGTCGGCCAGCTTGACTGTACGCGCCTCAAAACCTGCCACGCGCACGCCAGTGCCCCAGTTCTGCGGTGCACCGGTGGCAGACACAGCGTTCATCTGCACCGCCGTGCCATACAGGGGATGCGGCATCTGCTGGCCGTCAGCGCCGGTCACTGCGACGCGCACGGACATCGTATCCAGCTTCTGGTTGGCGGCCAGCGGCGCCGGGCTGCGGCCATTGTTCACGTGGCAGCCAATGCAGGCCGACTGGTTGAAGCGCTGGCCCTGCAAGCCCACGGCTGGCGTGTAGCGGTCGTTGCCAGCTTCGTTATGGTCGCCGGTTGTAAAGTTGGTGTGAATCAGGCGGCGTCCTTCGACAAAGCGCTGCATGTTCTGCATGCCGACATTGTTCTGCGGCTGCTGGAACATGAACAGAGCATTGTCTGAATAGTTATAGGACACCGAACCAAGCCCGCCCGACAAGGTTTCCGCCGGCAGCGGCACGGAATTCAGGCGTGGCTGGACGCCGTACCACGGACGCAGGCCGGTACCGACCACATAAGTCCATTCGGCCGAGTAGTAGCGGATGCCGCCGTTATCGCCCTTGCCAAGCATCGACTCGGTCGTGGAAAACATGGATGGCGACACCTCGATCACATCGCCCACCACCAGCGGCCGTGCCGGAATATTGGTGCCGTTCGGGAAGCCGTTCGCGTCCAGGCCGTTCATGCCGGGATACTGCTTGACCAGCAGCGTGCAGGCGCCATTGATGCCGCCCGGAGCTGCCAGCTGGCCGGCCGCAGGGTAGGGCGCAGGCTTGCAGACTTTGACGTTGTTGTCGACCAGTTCTCCCGGCGCCATCCAGCCATACCCGGTGACACCAGGACGATCGATGGCGCGGAAGAAGGCGATGCCGCCGGAGAGGAAATCGACGCTCGTGTATTGGTTGACCACCAGCGTCGGCTTGGTTACGCCTGGAACACGGCTGTTGTCGACGATTTCCACGCCCCAGGTGCGGTTCTTGAAATACTGCGGCACGAAGGTGAGGTAATTGCCCGGCCCCTTGTCGACCGGCAGTCCCGTCGCGGGATCAACGGTTTCGTTCGGGCCGTAGCCGATTTCATTCCATTCTTCGCCACGCTCGCGGCCATGGCGTGCGAAGCCGCGTGCCCCGAATCGTGTGACCAGGGTACCGTCGGCCAGGGTGAACTGCAGCGTCTCGAGCGGCGCGGCGGCAGCCGGCAGCGGCACAACGCTTTCGCCGCTGGCGGGGAAACGCAGGGCTGACGTCGCACCTGGCTGCAAGGTATTGTCGCTGCCCGGCGATTTGAAGGCGACTTCGAACAGGGAATAACCATACTGCGTAGCGCGGGAAATGCCCTGCATGCGGATATAGCGGGCATTGGCGCCGAGATTGAAGAATTCTTCGGTGCCACCCTGGCCGTTCGTCACCAGCCGCAGTTNCGACCCATTTCTGCCGTCGTCCGAAACGAGCAGCGAATACTGTTTGGCATAGGCGTTTTCCCAAGTCAGCTTCATATAGCCGATCGCTGTCCGGGCGCCAAAATCGAACTGGATCCAGGCGCCATCTTCACGTGCGCTTGACCAGCGGGTGTTCGCCTGGCCGTCAATCGCAGCCGAAGCCGACAAACCGGCGTTTTCCACCGCGGATGACATAGCGGCCACTGGTTTGACTGCTACGCCCGGGGCGGCAGGATCGCCAGGCTGCGGTTCTGGTTGCGGCGTCGGCGTGGGGGAAGCCGGGGTGCCGGAGAAGGCCTGGATCTCAAGAATCGAGTAGCCGTATTGCGACGAACGCTTGATTCCTTTCATGCGCAAATAGCGGCCCCGGCCCGTCAGGCCCAGCCAGTCTTCGTTGCCGCCTTGGCTGTCCTGTACCGATTTGATGGTGGTCCAGTTGGCGTTGTCGTCCGAAACCTGCAAGAGGTATTCGGTGGCGTGCGCATTCTCCCAGGCTATCTTGACGCGGTTGATCGCAACCGACTGGCCGAAATCGAGCGTCAAATACTGGTCGTCTGTAAAGCCGCTGCTCCAGCGCGTGCCGTCATTGTGATCGATGGCCGCTGCCGCCGACAGGTCGCCGCGCTCAACGGAAGAAGCGGTGGCGCCGATGGGCGTCAAAGCGGTCTCGGTCGATTGTGCCGTCATCCCGGCCTTGAGTATTGTGGCTGGCGCCTGGCCGTCATTGCCATTGCCGCCGCCGCAAGCGGACAGCAGTGCAGCCAGCACAATGGGCAAACCCTGCATACCTCGGTTTCTAGTTAACATGAAGCCTCCATAGGTGGAATCCTTTCCAATTGCTAGGGAGCAATATTGTCCAGATAGTTATCGAAGTCAAGCGTGCGATGAAACTTCTTCCGAGCAAGTGTTTGCTTTCGCTCTAATTCGTGTCTATAATGAGTGAGTACTCCGTTATTATCGAAACCAACAATGGCACGACCAAAAAGCGAAGAGAAGAGGTTGCACCTGCTGGAAGCTGCCGCCCAGGCTGTGGCTGAGAAGGGCGTTGGCGCACCTACGGCGCTGGTGGCCAAGCTTGCCGGCGTGGCTGAGGGAACGCTGTTCCGCTATTTCCCCACCAAGGAAGTGCTCTTGAACGAGATGTATTTGTACATCTCCGAACTGAGCCTGGAAGTGACCCGCCAAGCGTTCAATCCCTCCTTGCCTCTGGTCGAGAGGGCAAGGGCTCTGTGGAATGCGCATATCGACTGGGCGCTGGCGCATCCGATGTTGAACAGGGCAGCGACCCAACTGGCAGTCACCGATATCCTGACCGATGCCACGCGCGAAGCCGAGATGGCACTGTTCCCGGACGCCGAAATGATGGGACGCGCGCAGTCGGGCGAAGTCATGGCCGGCCATACGCAGAAATATGGCGATGCATTGTTTGTTTCGATCGCGAATACGACCATCGACTTTGCGATCCGCGAGCCGCAACGCGTCGAAGAGTACAAAGCCAGCGGCTTCAAAGCGATCCGCCGCATGTTTTTTGACTAAAAAATTTTACCTCCTTAAATGAGTGATTACTCGCGTGACTAAAATGAGAAAAAATATCGTTTTCCTCGCATGTGCGGCGGCGCTGATCGCCGGGTGCGAGTCCCAACAGCCAGGGCAGGGCACTGCGGCGCTACCCCTGGTCGGGGTGCATACAGTGCAACCGCGGCCGCTCCCGGTCAATATCGAACTGCCGGGCCGTACCGCTGCCCATATGGTGGCCGAGGTGCGCCCGCAGATCGGTGGCCTGGTCCAGAAGCGCCTGTTCACCGAAGGCTCGGACGTCAAGGCTGGCAGCCAGCTGTACCAGATCGACGCAGCGGCTTACCAGGCTGCCTACAGCTCGGCCAAGGCCGGGCTGAAACGCGCCGAAGCAAACCTGCTGGCAGCCGCGCCGAAAGCTCAGCGCTACAAGGAGCTGCTGGAGATCGAAGGCGTGAGCCGCCAGGAATACGACGATGCTGTGGCGGGCGAAGCGCAAGCGCGCGCCGAAGTGGAGTCCGCAAAAGCCAGCCTGGAAAGTGCACGCATCAACCTCGATTACACCAGGGTGGAGGCGCCGATCTCGGGCCGCATCAGCCGCTCGAACGTCACGCCGGGCGCGCTGGTTTCGGCAGGGCAGGAATCTGCGCTGGCAACTTTGCAGCAGCTTGACCCGATTTATGTCGACGTCACCCAATCGGGCGAAGAGATGCTGCGCTTGAAGAAGATGGTGGAGGCGGGCGCCGTGAAACAGCCGGGCGGCCAGGCACGCGTCACGCTGAAACTCTCCGATGGTTCGACCTACGGCCATGAAGGCAGGCTGCAATTTGCCGGCTCCAGCGTCGACCCAGGTACCGGCAACGTGATCTTGCGCGCCATCGTGCCAAACCCAAAGCATGACCTGTTGCCTGGCATGTTTGTGCGCGCCGTCATCGAGAGCGGCGTCGACGAGAAGGCGATTGCGGTTCCGCAGCAAGGGGTCACCCGCAATCCGAAGGGTGAAGCGGTGGCCATGGTTCTCAACGAAAAGGGCATCGTTGAGCAGCGAATCCTGGTCACTTCGGGCACCCTGGGCGACCAATGGCTGGTGAAATCGGGCTTGAAGGCTGGTGAGCGCGTGATCGTGGAAGGCCTGCAGAAAGTACAGCCAGGCTCGCCGGCGGTCTTTGCAGCACCTAAAGCGTCGGTCGCCCTGAAGCCTTCGGCTGCGCCGCAGTAAGGAGCAGCAAATGGCAAGATATTTCATTCAGCGCCCCATCTTCTCGTGGGTGATCGCGATCGTCGTCATGCTCGCGGGCCTGCTGGCGGTTCAGACCCTGCCGGTGTCGCAGTATCCCGATATTGCCCCGCCAAGCATCCAGATCACCGGCATGTATCCGGGCGCTTCTGCCAAAACGGTGGAGGATTCCGTGACCCAGGTCATCGAACAGAAGATGAAGGGGATCGATGGCCTGCGCAATATGACGTCCAATTCGGATGCGACAGGCGGCATCAGCATTACCCTGAACTTCAGGAGCGGTACCGACGCCGATATCGCCCAGGTCCAGGTGCAGAACAAGCTCGCGCTGGCTACACCGCTGTTGCCGGCGGAAGTGACCCAGCAAGGGCTGGTGGTCTCCAAAGCGACCAACAGCTTCCTGCTGATCCTGGGCTTCGTGTCAGAAAACGGCAGCATGAATAATGCCGACCTGGACGACTACATTGCCTCGAGCGTAGTCGAACCGCTCTCCCGCATTGAAGGGGTGGGCGAAGTGCAGCACTTCGGCACCCAATATGCGATGCGCATCTGGCTCGACCCGGCCAAGCTGGAAGGCTACCGGCTCACACCGGCCGACGTGATTGCGGCGGTCAAGGGACAAAATGCCGAAGTCTCGGCCGGTGAACTGGGCGGCGCCCCGGCGGTACGGGGCCAGCAGCTCAACGCCGCCGTCACCGCGCAAAGCCGCCTGCAAACGCCTGAACAATTTGGCGCCATCCTTCTGAAGACGCAGGCCAATGGCGCAACGGTCTACCTGCGCGACGTCGCCACAATTGAATTGGGAGGCGAAAACTACGTCAGCGTCGTCCGCTTTAACGGCAAGCCTGCTGCCGGACTGGCAATCAAGCTTGCGACCGGTGCCAACGCATTGAAAACGGCTGATGCGGTCAAGGACAAGCTGGCGGAAATGGAACCGTTCTTCCCGGCCGGCGTAAAGTCGAAAGTCGCTTTCGACACGACGCCGTTCGTCAAGATCTCGATCCATGAAGTGGTGAAGACCCTGATCGAAGCGATCGTGCTGGTGTTCCTGGTGATGTACCTGTTCCTGCAGAACCTGCGCGCAACGCTGATTCCAACCATGGCCGTTCCAGTCGTCCTGCTGGGGACATTTGGCGTGCTGGCCGCGATGGGGTACTCGATCAATACCCTGACCATGTTCGCGCTGGTGCTGGCCATCGGCTTGCTGGTCGACGACGCCATCGTGGTGGTGGAGAACGTTGAACGCGTCATGACGGAAGAAGGATTGTCGCCGAAGGAAGCAACCATCAAATCGATGGGGCAGATTTCCGGCGCGCTCGTTGGTATTGGCCTGGTGATTTCCGCCGTGTTTGTGCCGATGGCCTTCATGAGCGGCTCCACCGGCGTCATTTACCGCCAGTTCTCGGTGACGATCGTGTCGGCGATGATACTGTCCGTGATTGTGGCAATGGTCTTCACGCCGGCTTTGTGCGCAACGATCCTCAAGCCGGGTGCCCATGCATCGAATCGTGGCTTCTTTGGCTGGTTCAACCGGACATTCGAACGCGGCAGCGAAAAGTACCAGGGTGTCGTCGGCAGGCTGATTCGCCGCACCGGCAGGACCATGGTGATTTACGCCGCGCTGCTTGGTGTGTTGGTGTTCGCGTTCTCGCGCGTACCCACTGCCTTCCTGCCCGAGGAAGACCAGGGCATCCTGTTCACGGCCATCCAGCTGCCCTCTGGCGCGACGCAGGAGCGCACTGTGAAGACCGTCGAGGAAGTTGAGAACTACTTCTTCACCAAGGAAAAGGCCAACGTGGAATCCGTATTCTCTGTCGCAGGCTTTTCCTTTGCCGGCAATGGGCAGAACAATGGCATGGCCTTCGTCAAGCTGAAGGACTGGAAGCAGCGCCCCGGCCTGGAAAACCATTCCGGCTATATCGGGTACCGGGCATTGGAAGCGATGATCAATTCGCGCGATGCGATGGTGTTCACTTTCTCGCCGCCGGCTGTGATGGAACTGGGTAACGCCGGGGGCTTCGACTTGCAGCTGACGGACCGTGCCAATCTGGGACATGCGGCACTGATGGCGGCACGTGACCAATTGCTGGAGATGGCCGCCAGGAATCCCAAGCTTGTCGGCGTGCGCCCGAACGGGCAGGAGGACACGCCACAGTACAAGATCACGATCGACCAGCAGAAGGCCGCGGCCCTTGGCCTGGATGTTTCGGAAATCAACCAGGTGCTGTCGGTCGGCTGGGGCTCCGCTTACGTCAACGATTTCATGGATCGCGGCCGCGTGAAGAAGGTTTTCATGCAGGGCAAAGCGGAGTCGCGCATGCTGCCGGAAGATATGCAGAAGTGGTCTGTGCGTAATCGCAGCGGCGAAATGGTGCCGTTCTCGGCGTTCGCCGTCGGCGAGTGGGTCACTGCCTCGCCGCGACTTGAGCGCTTCAATGGCAGCTCGTCCCTGAATATCCAGGGCATGGCCGCGCCGGGCGTCAGTTCCGGCGCAGCGATGGCGGAAATGGAGCAGATGATTGCCAGGCTGCCGAAAGGCGTGGGTTACGAATGGACTGGCATGTCGCTGGAAGAACGGGAGTCTGGTTCGCAGACTACCTTGCTTTACAGCCTGTCGTTCCTGATCGTGTTCCTGTGCCTTGCCGCGTTGTATGAGAGCTGGTCGGTGCCTTTCTCCGTCATGCTGGTGGTCCCGTTGGGCATTATCGGCGCTGTGCTGGCGACTTGGGGCGTGGGCCTGGCAAACGATGTGTATTTCAAGGTCGGCTTGCTGACGGTGGTCGGTCTGTCGGCGAAGAACGCGATCCTGATTGTGGAATTTGCCAAAGAGTTGCAGGAGGCGGGCAAGGAACTGCGCGATGCGACCCTGATCGCCGTGAAGATGCGTTTGCGCCCGATCCTGATGACGTCGATCGCCTTCGGCCTGGGCGTATTGCCCCTGGCTTTGGCAAGTGGTGCAGGCTCCGGCGCACAGGTTGCCATCGGTTTCGGCGTCCTGGGCGGCATGCTGACGGCGACATTCCTCGGGATCTTCTTCGTGCCGGTGTTCTTTGTACTGGTTCGTGGCTGGTTTGCGAAGAAGGCGCTGGTGGAAGAGGGCGCCGCACCAGGCGCCATGATGGAGGAAGTAACGAAATGAACAAGTCTTTGATTACCCTGGCCATGGTGGCGCTGCTTTCCGGCTGCAGCTTGGCGCCCGTTCAACAGCGTCCGGACGCGCCCGTGGCGCCGCAATGGCCTGCCGGCGAAGCCTACAAACCTGCCAGCCATCATGCGGAAACGCGGGCGGCCGCCGATATCGGCTGGCGCGAGTTCATTTCCAACGACCAGCTTGCCCAGGTGGTGCAGTTGGCGCTGGATAATAACCGCGATATGCGGGTGTCGATCCTGAACATCGAAAAGGCGCGCGCCCAGCACGGCGTGGCCCGGGCGGAGCGCTTGCCGCACCTGAATGCCAGCGTTGGACAGACTGCCCAGCGCGTGCCCGACAAGCAATCGCCAACAGGGTCGGCGGCCGTCACGCGCCAATACAGCGCGGGCCTGGGAGTGCCGGCCTTCGAGCTGGACTTCTTTGGCCGCGTGAAAAACATGTCGGAGTCCTCGCTCCAGCAATACCTGGCGACGGAAGAAGCGCGCCGCGCGCAGCAAATCAGCCTGGTTGCGGAGGTCGCCAACGCCTGGCTGACACTGGCCGCGGACCAGGAGCATATGCGCCTGGCCGAGGATACGCTCAAGAACCAGCAGATCACGTTCGAGCTGGCAAAACGGCGTTTCGATTCCGGGGCAACCTCGGGCCTCGACATGTATGAGGCGCAGACCAGTGCGGAGGCCGCCCGTCATGATGCAGCGATTTATCGCGCCCAGGTGGCAGCCGACCTCAATGCCCTGAACCTGCTCGCCGGGACCGCGGTGCCGTCTGGCCAGTTGCCGCAAGGCTCGCTGCAACAGGTCACGAGGCTCGCCGAATTGCCGGCAGGCCTCCCGTCATCCGTGCTGCAACAGCGCCCTGACGTGCTGGAGGCGGAACGGCTGCTGCAAGCGGCCAATGCCAGTATTGGCGTTGCCCGCGCAGCTTTCTTCCCGAGTATTTCGCTGACGGCCTTCGCCGGCAGTGCCAGCAACGAGTTGTCCGGGCTGTTCAAAGCCGGCACAGGGGCATGGAGCTTCTCGCCGCAATTGAACCTGCCGATCTTTGCAGGCGGTGCAAACAGGGCAAACCTCGACATCGCGCGGGCCAACCACGGCATCGCCCTGGCGCAATACGAGAAGTCGATCCAGGCGGCGTTCCGCGAGGTGGCCGATGCGCTGGCCCAGCGCGGCACGCTGGATGAACGGCTTGAGTCGCAGGCCGCCTTGTCGGAAGCGGCAGAAAAGAGCTACCGCATCCATGAGGCCCGCTATCAGAAGGGGGCTGAGTCCTATCTCAATGCACTGGTGTCCCAGCGCGCCCTTTACAGCGCGCAGCAAGGCCTGATCAACACCCGGCTGGCGAAGGCGAGCAACCAGGTCACCTTGTACAAGGTACTTGGCGGCGGCTGGAAATGAAACATCCGATGAAGATCAAGTATCATGGCTGTTTGCAGTTGCGATCGGCGGAACGGCCGCACAGCTGCAGCGTCCATGATGCCTGAAGCGGAACCCGTATGAAAGTGAATTTTGCCGTCACGGCGGCGTGTGTGCTTGGCCTTCTCTATTTTGGCCGGGAAGTTTTGCAACCTGTCGTGACGGCGCTGGTGCTAAGCCTTGCGCTGGCGCCGCTGATTCGTTCGATGGGCAGCCTGGGGCTTTCGCGCGTCAATGCGACCTTCGGCGCGCTGGCCCTGGTGAGCGTGCTGTTTGCCGGCACGTTTGCGATGCTCGGGGCGAACGTCCTGGCGCTGACGTCCGATTTGCCGCAGTATACGGCCGAAATCCGCGCCAAGTCGAAATCGCTGGAAGAACTGGCCCAGCATCCTTTGGCACGCCTGGCGCCGCAATTGCTCGTGGAGAGCCCTGCGGCATCGGCACTGGAAACCGGGCCGCGCCCAGTCCCGGTCGAGATCCGCGAACATGCCAGCACCAGCGACTCCATCGCCAAAGCGATAGGCGTCGTTTCCGGCCCCTTGGGCGAAGCCTTCCTTGTGCTGGTCCTGCTCATTTTCATCCTGCTGGACCGCGAAAACCTGCGCGACCGCGTGCTCCGGCTGGTTGGCCAGCGCGAAGTCAGCCGCACCATCAAAGGACTGGAAGACGCAGCCGAAGGCGTGTCGCGATTCTTCTTTACCCAGTTGCTGCTGAACCTGACGTTTGGCGTGGTGATCTCAATCGCGCTGTGGCTGATCAAGATCCCGCACGCCGCGCTCTGGGGCGCGCTTTGTGCTGCGCTTCGTTTCGTGCCCTACATTGGCGCCTTGATCGCAGGGGCGGCAATCGCGCTGTTTGCCGCCGCAGTCGAACCCGGGTGGTCGCTGGCCGTTTATGCCATCGTGCTGTTCGTGGTGCTGGAAGTATTTGTCGCGAACGTGATCGAGCCGCGCGTGTATGGCCATAGCGTCGGCATGTCGCCGCTGGCAGTCATTGTCTCTGCGCTGTTCTGGGGCGCGATCTGGGGCCCACTCGGCCTGTTGCTCTCGACGCCGCTGACCCTGTGCATTGTAGTCGGCGGCCGCTACATCAAGAGCCTGGAACCGATCAGCATCATGTTTGCAGAGTCGCCAAATACCAACGAGGCGCAGCGCTTCTATCACCGCGTGCTGAGTGGCGACGCCAACGCGATCATCGAGGACGCGCGGGCCTTCCTGCGCAAATCGACCCTGGCCCGCTATTGCGACAAGGTGCTGTTGCCGGGGCTCGCGATGGCTGGGGCAGGCCTGCAAAGTGGCCAGGAAGGCCGCCTGCGCGCCACCGTTGCGATGGTCGCTGATACCCTGGATGCCGGCCACGCGCCGAGCCGTGCGCGCCGCCGCATTATCTCCATGCTCGACGAAAACGTTGGCGCACATTTGCGGCACCAGCGCGAGGAACGCCTGGGCCGATGGCAAGGTTCGCTCGATGTGCCTGCGAGCTCGGTGATCCTCTGCACCTCCTTGCCCAGCGTGCGCGAGGAATTCCTGAGCGAGCTGCTGGTGTTGGTGTTTCGCGATGCAAAGCTGGATGCGCGCAGTTTCGTTCTCGACCAGGCTGAACCCCGGGACGACCCGGGCGCCGACAACCTGGTTTCCGCAGTCTTCGTCACCTATCCGATCGATAGCGCGCCGGCAGCCTGGATTTCAGCAGTGACCGAGTTGCGCGCCGCTTTGCCGGACGTTCAACTGGTAACGATCCGGCCTCGCGACGACCTCGGTAACGAACACGCGACGATTGCCTCGCACGTCGACCTTGTATTGCAATCGTTTGAGGAAGCATTGGCGTTCGTCACGCCCAGCAAGATCGGCTAGAATGCGCGCCAAATGATCCTGCGCGCACTTCAATACCTGTTCTTGCTTTGCCTGGCAGCCGCCTTGCCGCCGGCGCTGGGCCAGGGGCCAAGGCCCTTGCTCACCGATTACACCCACACCGCCTGGACCGAACTCAATGGAGCACCTGCCGGCGCCACGAAGTTCGCGCAAGGCGCCGACGGCTGGCTGTGGATCGCGTCGCCAACTGGCCTGTATCGCTTCGACGGGGTGCGTTTTGAGCGCACCGAACAAGTCTTTGGCCATCCTCTTGAATCGAGCAACCTCATGGCACTGGCCTCGGCCCCCGACGGCGCGCTCTGGGTGGGCTACCGGGTAGGTGGCGTATCCGTCTTCAGGCGCGATGGAGGACGCACGTACACTGAGGCCGATGGCCTGCAGCCGGTGGGTGCCTTGCACATAGAAGTTGCTCCGGACGGGGCGGTCTGGGTCGCGATGCGTGATGGCGTGGCGGTCTTGCCGAAAGGTGGCAAGCGCTTCCAGCGCCTCGGTCAAGATGCCGGACTGCCGGTACTGGGGGTGTTCCAGATCCTGTTTGCGCGCGACGGCACCACCTGGGTCGGAACCAATACGGGGGCGTTTTTCCGGCGCTCGGGAGAATCCCAATTCAGGCAGGCCTGGCCACGCAAGCCCATGGTGGCCTTATGCGAAGCACCGGATGGAACAATCTGGGGTAATGACTTCAGAGGCGGCTACTACAGGGTGCGTACTACAGCGCCGGCCTCGGACCTGGAAACTCGGCCTGAAATCAAAGGCCTGATGATGCGTTACGACCGGCGGGGTACCATGTGGATCACCCATCCCGATGGCCTGGAACGACGGCTCGACGCAGCGCTTCCAGGCGACGCAAGCCAGCGACTGTCAAGCAGCGAAACGGTTAGTGGTCCAATGGTCGGTGCAATGCTGGAGGACCGCGAAGGGAGCTTCTGGATCGGCACGTCGCGGGGGATAGACCGGCTCCGTCCGAATCGCCTGCGTACGGTGCCTGTAAAAAAACAGCTGGAGTTCCCTGCGCTTGTCACCGGTCCCGCAGGTGATATGTGGGTCGGCGATTATGCAGGGGACCTCTGGAGCTTTAACAGGGAAGGGCGCGTCAAACGCGAAGTGCCTGGCCAGCTGACCGCCAGCTACACCGGTCCGGACGGCGTGCTGTGGCTTGGCGGCATGGAGGGTGTCGTACGTCGCGACATCGAAGGCAATATCAGCCTGATTCCCGCACCCGACGAGTTGAAAAGCTTGCGTATTCACGCCCTGCATCAGGATAGAGACTGCGCCTTGTGGGTCTCCATATCTTCCGGCAAAGGTGTCTACCGGATCGCCGACGGCAAATGGATCAAGTCGGGCGGCGTGCAGGGAATTCCTGATTTGCTTGTCACTTCAATGGCGCGCGATCATGAGGGAAATCTGTGGATGGCGCACTTGCGCAGCCTGGTCACCGTCGTCAGCAACGGCAAGGCGATCACGCTCGGTGCGCACGAGGGCCTCCAGCTAGGAACCGTGATGATCCTGTACCGCGACGGCGCCACCATGTGGACGGGAGGAGAGAAGGGAGTCGCGCTGTATCGCAACGGCCGCTTTGCTGCGCTGTACGGCGAGCATGGTGAGGTCTTCCGCGGCGTGTCAGGCATCGTTCGCCTCCCGAATGGTGATTTGTGGCTGCACGGAGCCGATGGCCTGTATCGCATCCCCGCTACCGCCTTGGCAGCCTGGCTCAAGGACGCTAACGCAGCTGTCGCTTTCGAACGCTTCGACGCGCACGATGGCATGAAAGGGCATGCGCCCCAGCTCCGTCCGGTACCATCGCTCAAGCTCGCGCGCGACGGCATCCTCTGGTATGCGACCACCGGTTCCGTGGGAACAATCGACCCGAAGAACATTTTGCGCAATCCGGTTGCACCGCCCGTGGAGGTAGTGAGTGTCACGGCCAACGGCCAGCGGTATGCCACAACGGCGGGCCCATTGCTGCAGCTGCCCAAGGGGACGCGCAGCTTGCAGGTCGACTTCACTGCCTTGAGCCTGGCGCTTCCCGAACGGGTACGGCTGCGTTACCGGCTGAATGGCATGGATCAGCAATGGCAGGAAGCAGTAGGGCGGCGGCAGGCGTATTACACCAACCTGGCACCGGGAAAGTATCGGTTCGAAGTGTCAGGGGCGAACGAAGATGGACTCTGGAGCAGCCAGGGCGCGGCGCTGGAAATCGACATTGCGCCAACCTTCGTCGAGACAATCTGGTTCGAGCTCCTGATGGTCCTGATCATCGTGATACTACTGTATGCCGCCTACGCCATGCGCGTGCATTACCTGACCAGGCAAATGCAGGAGCGTATGCTTGAACGCCTGGCAGAACGCTCGCGCATTGCCCGCGCGCTGCACGACACTTTGCTGCAAAGCGTGCAGTCCTTGCTGATATCTTTCGATGCGCATAGCAGGCACCTCAAGGAGGGTTCGCAGGAACGGAAGTGCCTCGACCAGACGCTCGATTTCGCAGAGAAGCTGCTGCTGGAGGGGCGCGACCAGATCATGGACTTGCGCGCATCGGCGTGGCCCGAGAGTCTGGAACAAACCCTCAGCCAGTTTGGCCAGGGTTTGGCTGCACGTGGCGCCCATGCATTTGAGATGAAGGTCAACGGGTTACCGCGCCGATTGCGCCAGCACGTACACGACGAGTTGTACGCGATTGCCCGGGAAGCCTTGTTCAACGCCTCGCGTTACGCCGGCGCCAGCCGGATCGAACTGGAACTGGACTACAGCAGCGATTCGCTGATGGTGCGCATCGCGGACAATGGCCGCGGCCTGGATGAAAAAGTTGCCGCGTCGGGCCAGCGGCCTGGCCACTGGGGCCTGGTTGGCATGCGCGAACGCGCAAGCTGCATCGGCGCGACCATGGAAATTGCCAGCAAACCCGACGCAGGTACGACAATCACCGTCGACGTCCCGGCGAAAAAGGCCTATTGACGGCCAGCCAACTGCCTTTGCGGCGCGCCCAAAAACAGCCGATAATAGCGGCCACGCCATTTTGAGCACTATTTTTGGAATATTCCCATGGAAATTAAGGTCAACTTTCTCGATAAGCTTCGTCTCGAAGCCAAATTCGACGATTTCACGGTCATCGCAGACCAGCCAATCCGTTACAAAGGAGATGGCTCGGCGCCTGGCCCGTTTGACTATTTCCTGGCTTCGTCGGCCTTGTGCGCGGCGTACTTTGTGAAGTTATATTGCTCGACTCGCAATATTCCAACTGAAAATATCCGCCTTTCGCAAAACAATATTGTCGATCCTGAAAATCGCTACCAGCAGATTTTCAAGATCCAGGTGGAACTGCCGCCGGATATCTCTGCCAAGGACCGCGAAGGCATCTTGCGCTCGATCGACCGCTGCACGGTAAAGAAAGTAGTGCAGCAAGGCCCGGAGTTTGTGATCGAAGAAGTAGAGAACCTGGACGCCGACGCGCAAGCCCTGCTGACTCTCGATCCGGATTCCGGCACCAGCACTTACATCCCTGGCAAGGACCTGCCGCTGGAGCAGACCATCGCCAATATGTCCGGCCTGCTGGCCAACCTTGGCATCAAGATTGAAATCGCTTCCTGGCGCAATATCGTTCCCAATGTCTGGTCGCTGCATATCCGCGACGCGCATTCGCCGATGTGCTTCACCAACGGCAAGGGCGCGACCAAGGAAAGTGCACTGGCATCGGCGCTGGGCGAGTATATCGAGCGTATCAGCTGCAACCATTTCTATGCCGGCGAATTCTGGGGCGAAGACATCGCCAACGCCGCATTCGTGCATTACCCGGATGAGCGCTGGTTCAAGCCAGGCCGCAAGGATGCGCTGCCGGCTGAAATCCTGGATGAATACAGCCGCGGGATTTACGATCCGGACGGCGAACTGCGCGGCTCGCACCTGGTCGATACCAACTCGGGCAATGTGGAGCGCGGCATCTGCTCCCTGCCATTCGTGCGGCAATCCGACGGGGAAGTCGTGTACTTCCCGACCAACCTGGTCGAAAACCTCTTCGTCAGTAACGGCATGAGCGCCGGTAATACGCTGGAGGAAGCGCAGGTCCAATGCCTGTCCGAGATTTTCGAAAGGGCGGTGAAACGCGAAATCCTGGAGGGCGAAATCGCGCTGCCCGACGTGCCGCAGGAAGTGCTGGCAAAGTATCCCGGCATTGTGGCCGGCATCAAAGGCCTGGAAGAACAAGGTTTCCCAGTATTGGTAAAGGACGCGTCGCTCGGCGGTCAATACCCGGTCATGTGCGTGACGCTGATGAATCCGCGCACTGGCGGCGTCTTCGCATCGTTTGGCGCACACCCGAGCTTCGAAGTGGCGCTGGAACGCAGCTTGACCGAACTGCTGCAGGGCCGCAGCTTCGAGGGCCTGAACGACTTGCCGCGTCCTACGTTCGTCAGCAATGCCGTCACCGAGCCAAACAACTTTGTCGAACACTTCATCGACTCCAGCGGCATCGTCTCCTGGCGCTTCTTCAGTGCCAAATCCGACTATGAATTCGTTAAGTGGGACTTCTCAGGCGAAGGTGAAAACTCCAACGCCGAGGAAGCCGCGACCCTGTTCGGCATCCTGAAAGAACTCGGCAAAGAATCCTACATGGCGGTCTACGACCAGCTGGGCGCCACGGCCTGCCGCATCCTGGTGCCAGGCTATTCGGAAATTTACCCGGTAGAAGACCTGATCTGGGATAACACCAACAAGGCGCTCCTGTTCCGCAACGATATCCTGAACCTGCATCGCCTGGACGACGAGAGCCTGGAAGCACTCCTCGAGCGCCTGGAAAACAGCGAGCTTGATGAATATGGCGACATCGGCACCCTGATTGGCATCGAATTCGACGAAAACACAGTTTGGGGACAGCTCACCGTGCTCGAATTGCGGCTGCTGATTAACCTGGCCCTGAACGAATACGAAGCCGCGCGCGAATTGGTCGATGCCTTCCTGCAGTACAACGACAACACGCTGGACCGCGGCCTGTTCTATCAGGCTCTGAGCGCAGTGCTTGAAGTGCTGCTGGACGAAGAGATGGAGCTGGACGACTACGTTGTCAATTTCCGCCGCATGTTCGGCGACGAGAGAATGGATGCGGTGATCGGCTCCGTCGACGGCAGCGTGCGTTTCCATGGCCTGACCCCGACCAGCATGAAGCTGGAAGGGTTGGACAGGCATCAACGCAAGATCGACAGCTACCGCAAACTGCACGCCGCGCGCGCCAAAGCGGCGGCCAAATCCAGCTAAGCGCGGACTGGCAGGCAGCCAAGGCTGCCAAGCGTGCGGGCGAGGGCGGTTTCCAGTGGCGTATGCGGTTCGGTGCCGAGAACTTTCTTCAGCTGCTGGTTCTCCAACCGGACCGCACGCTGCCATAAATAGCGCATCTCCATCATCTCGCGCAGCGTTTCGTTGAACGGCGCGGCGAGTCGAATCAGCCACCAGGGGAACGCCTTCAGTTTCAGCGCTTTCGCGCCATGCGATTCAACGACGCGCTGGATTGCGCGACCCAATTCGGCGCCATCCTGATCCCAATAGCCCGCCATGTGATAGCTGGCGAAGGCGGGCAATTTGTCGCGCATCTCAAGCAGCGCCATCATGGTGGCGGCGACATCGGGCAAATATGCGTACTGATGGCCAACGCCTGGGGCGCTTGGAAGCTTGACCGTCAGCGGCACCTCGCCGGTGTGATCATCCCCTGAGACAGCCAGTTATTGCGCGCGCCGGGCCCGAAGAAGTCGCCCGCCCGGACCACGATAACGCGCACATTCCCGCGCTCGCTGGCGTCACGCAGCCGCTTCTCCATTTCAACACGAATTTTGCCTTTGCGCGTAAGAGGGCGCTGCAACGAGTCTTCATGCAGGACCGGAAAGGCATCGGGCCCGAAGTTATAGACGGTTCCCGGCAAGACGATGGTCGCGCCCTGTGCGGCCGCAGCGGCAATCGTATTGTCGATCATCGGTAAGACCTGCTGGCCCCAGCCACGATAGCCAGGCGGATTGACAGCGTGAACAATGACCGAACAGCCTTCGGACGCCCTGCCGACATCCTGTGCGTTCATCGCGTCACCCTCGATCCATTCGACGCCCTCGGCCACACGGTACGCCGCACCAAGGCCACGCTTCAATGCACGCACTTTCCAGCCTTGCGCCACCAGCTGGCGCAGCATTTCACCGCCAATTCCACCGCTTGGACCCAGGATCAGTGCCGTTTTTGCAATCATGATTTGCTCCGTTAAGTTGACTATGGAGCAAATTATGGCCAAACTCGGGATGAACGAAAATCCCGTAATTTATTGGATCAGCTATACATATTTGTATGACCACCTCGATTCCCTGGGACTTGTACAGAACCTTCCTGCACGTTTTAAACGCACAATCGCTATCCGGCGCAGCACGATCCCTGGGATTGACGCAGCCGACTGTCGGCCGCCACGTATCGGAGCTGGAATCCAGCCTCGGATTGGCACTGTTCACGCGCTCGCAGGCCGGATTGCAGCCGACAGACGCCGCACTGCAATTGCGCGCGCAACTCGAGGAAATGCAGCACGCGGCCGCATCGATCGAACGCAGCGCACACGGGCACAACGCGGTTCGCGGAGCCGTACGGATCTCGGCCAGCGAAGTCGTTGGCGTGGAAATCCTGCCATCGATCCTGGCGCCGCTTCGCGCCAAACACCCGGAGCTGGCGATCGAGCTCGTATTAAGCGACGCCGTTCAGGACCTACTTGGACGGGAAGTCGACATTGCCGTGCGAATGACCCAGCCGCAGCAGGATCTTTTACTGGCGCAGCGCGTCGGCGATGTCGCGCTTGGGTTCTATGCGCATAAGGATTACCTGGCCGCGCGGGGCGAGCCAAAAAGTCTCGCCGACCTCGCGAAGCACAGTCTGATCGGCTTCGATAAGGAAACGCCATTTCTGCGGGCCGCCGGCGCAAAATTGGGCGTCTGGCAGCGCGAGGATTTTGCTTATCGCTGCGACAGCAACCTGGCACAAATGGCGCTGGTGCGGGCCGGCGCCGGGATTGGCGGATACCAGGTTGGATTGGCGGCCATGGAGCAAGACTTGGTCCGTATCCTGGAAAAGGAAATGAGCATGACAATGACAACATGGGTAACCATGCATTCGGATTTGCGTCATAGTGCGCGCTGCAAGACAGTCTTTGACGCTTTGGTGTTTGGCCTGAAGAAACGCTGGGAATAATCCAAGTGCCAAGGCTGTTCTGGTTGGTAAATTTCAGTATCGCAACTAATGAAGTTCATAATGTAGCGGCCGAACCCGGTACGTTGTAAATTGGCGGCGGCCAAACTGACATCTCAGAGGTATCTGCTCTCTGTTCCATTAGATGTTAACTTCGCATAATCTATATTATCCGAGTGGCAGCCTTTTACTGCCTATTGGCGCGCGTAAGCTAGGCTACGCGCGGGCTGCGGCCCAATAGGAGGTCTTTAAAAGACGCGGAAAATTTTTCCGAGATTTCTCTCCAAAAATCACTCTGCGCCGTATTCTTGGCGCGCTCAATCTGGCCATCAGCATAGACTTTGTGGCCATCCATCCGCAGGATTTCCCCGACTTTCATCGCCGTCTCAATTCCGAACGGCGAACGGCCAGAACGGTAATTGGCAACAGCCTGCGTTGTAATACCCATAATTTTTGCAAAAGCATAGTCCGACGGCAGGGAAAGCTTTCCCTTCACCGCATCGATGTATTCCGTTGTTTTCATTGAATTTTCCTCTCCAAAGGAAGTGCGTTAAACGCACCATGCCCGAAGGGTAGCCAATCACTGGTTGAAATGCAATCACCAATCACCTGTTGCACACCAACACAGTGTTGGGTATATTTGCGCTTGTCGGGTGGGAACTATTTCTTCCTCTCCTCAGGCAAATAGCGGGTTTCTAGCCCGGTCGGCCCGCCCGACGTTCCGCCTGAGGGGTAAAAAAAGTCCTGAGGAGGGCCTAATGTCTGCAACAACTTCTTACAAAATTGATTCGATCACCTTCAACAACCTCAAGCTCTCGGCTGGGGAGTACTTCGCCATTGCCCGCGCACTGCGTGCGCGCGTTGAAATGCTGATGGGCATGTTGAGCGACCTGGACCTGACCTACAGCGCCGAAACCGCAACCGCCCGCGCTTACCTCCTGCGTCAACTGGAGTCCGCGCGCAGCGCCCGCGACCAGTTCGACCGCATCGGGAGCCGGTGATGAACCGCCCAGAAGAAGAGGTCATGGAGGCGCGGGACGTTGGCTACCTGCTCCTGATTGTGCCCCTGCTGCTGGCGGTGATCGGCCTTGCGCTTGACGTATGGGCGGGGAGGGTGGCGTGAACATGCCAGTCCGTACCGGCGCTGCCATGTCTCCAGCCGAACAGCGAGAACTGCTGCGCCGGGTGGCGCTGTGGCCAATGACCGCGATGCCTACACGCGTGTTGGTGCTGACGCTGGCGGGCATCCCACATGAGCGTGCGCAGGATGACCTGAATGCGTTCACAAGCGCGGAACTGCACAAGCTCGCGTGCGTGGTCGCCAACCTCGAGATGGACCTGATCGGCATTCGCTTCTGCGTGTCCCAGATCCAAACCGGCGCCAGGGCGGTGCACTGATGCCGGTAATCCAGCAGGAACGCGGTCAACGCACGATAAAAGGGCTGCCCCAGCGCTGGGGCGCCCGCGCTTATCGCGAACTCTCGGCCGCGCGCGCTGGCCAAACCCTGGGCGAAATGCCGGGCCGCTACACGCAACTGGCCGAGCTTCTCGATTCCGTAACACGCGCACCGATCCCAGTTGACGCAACGGACGCGCAACTGTGCATTCTGGCCGAGCGCAGCGCTGGCGAATGCATGAGCGTGGCGCAGCTGATCCACGATCCAAAAGCCTTGCGCGCCAGGCTGGCGTGGATGGTGGCCAATCGTGGCCTGACCCCGCCACAGGTGCAGGATGACCGGCAGTTCATGCGGCGCTGTACCGATTCGGCATGGTGGCGTCGCAACCTGCGCACCGTGCACGGTCGCGCCTTCGAGCACGCCGCCGTGCGCCTCGGCTTCGTGTCCCTGCGCGCCGGGGCATATGCCAGCAATGAGACAGTGGCCCGCCATTCGGCTGCCAAGACCCGTAACGCCCGCACGCTGGCCAGCGTGACCATGACCAACGAGGATGGCTACGAGGCCAGTCTCGCGAAGCTGGCTGAAAAGAGCGTATCGAACAAAGCGATCCGCCGCGGCGAACTGATGCTGCGCATGAAAGGGTGCGAAGAAATCGCCAACGAAGTAGGGGACGTTGGGGTGTTTGTTACCTCTACCTGTCCGTCGAAATACCATGCCGTCTTGGCGAAGTCCGGAACCGTCAACCAGAACTACAACGGCGCCAATGCACGCGAGGCGCAAAAATACCTGCTGGCCGTTTGGGCCTGTCAGCGGTCGGCGCTACACCGCCAGGGCATCCGCCCTTATGGCTTCCGCATCGCTGAACCGCACCACGATGGCTGCCCGCACTGGCATTTGCTGCTGTTCGTGCCCGCCAGCCAGGTCAAGGCAATGATTGCCACGATGACGGACTACGCGCTGGCGGAAGACGGCGATGAGCCGGGCGCTAAGAGGAACCGTATCAAGATCGTTCGTATTGAGGCGTCGAAGGGCACGGCTGCGGGCTATATCGCCAAGTACGTTGGCAAGAACATCGACGGTGAGCACGTGGGCGCCACGCTGGACCGCGACGGCAACGAAGTGCCGTCCGATCTGGTAGCCGATGAAATTATCAAGCCAGCCCAGCGCGTAGAAGCGTGGGCGTCCACGTGGGGAATCCGCCAGTTCCAGCCGATCGGACAGCCGCCGGTAACGGTGTGGCGCGAACTGCGCCGCGTGGCCGCTGAGCAGGTGCTGGACGCGCCCGAGCACGTGCGCGCCGCCTGGGCGGCGTGCCAGCGAGAGCGCGTCACCGACATGGAAACCGGCGAGATCATCACGGAACAGGCAGCCAGCTACAGCGCCTACATTCGCGCACAGGGCGGCGTCAATCAGGGCCGGGCCTACCGCATCGGCGTGGCCGCGCCGGTCGAACTGCGCGAGGGACGCTACGGGCTGGCAGAACGTCCGATGCCGAAGGGAGTGTATTGCAAAGCGGCGCCGGAAGTGGTCTATGCCTCGACCCGCTACGAGTGGAAGCGCTCAATTGTGGCGGCGGCGAATTGCTCCCCTTGGACTCGTGTCAATAACTGTACGGTCGAGCCTGCGCAGGATGCGCCGCACTGGGAAAAATCCGCGCTCTGGCAGATGGAATATCCGCCCATGGACGAAAGCGAGTACTTCGCCAGCTTCGATTTCAGCTATTTCGACTCGCCGGAATGCAGGAAACACTACCTGAAGGAGTAACAAATGATGGAAGAGAGGATGCGGGCCGTACTGGCACGCCTGAGCGTAATGGCGCGGGCGTACCTGCCGGAGGGCCTGACAGGCGTGCTGATGGACATGGCACGCGAAACAGACCGCCTCAGGGCGGAAATTAATCACTTAAAGGAGAAATAGCATGGCAACCAAACCACAAACGGTACCGAAACAGTCCCCGTTCCAGGTGTACACCTCGGTCAAGGTGATCGACGAAACCCTACAACGCCACGGCCAGGTGGGCACTGTGGTCGACATTATGGAACCGGTGACGGTCCGCTTCGACGACGGCGAGGAAACTTTCGCCAACGACGCGTTGCAGGTGCTGTAATCATGGCAGCGGCGCCGAAAACCAACCTGGGCAAGATGCCTTGCCCAAACAAGGGCTGCGACGACACGGTAGCGCTGATGCAGGCCGCCAATGGCAACCTGAGCTGCAAGTGCCAGAATGCCGATTGCGAGTTCTCAGGCTACATGCTGGCACACTCGCGCGGCGCCGCAAACTGGCTGTCCAAGGTTGTGCCGCCGAAGAGTGCCTTAGGCACCCTCCCTAAGGCACCGGACCCGAAGCCGGCCGAAAAGCCAGAATCGCCCCCTCAACCGCATCCGCCTAAGGCACCTGCCAAAAGCGTTTTTGACCTTTCCATGCTGGGGGGCCGCAAGTGAGCGACGAGACCGAAAACACTATGCCAGCAGAGCAGGCCGCTGAACTGCAAAAGTTGCTCCTGGGAGCGGCAGCGCCAGAAGCCGAGCTGGAGCAACAGGCGCTGGCAGAGCAGGAGCAAGCGCTGCAAGCAACGAACGGCGTAGCAAGCCAAAACGCACAGGCACTGGAAATGCTCATAGGCATTGCCGGCCCGACCCTCAGCACCTTCGGCTTTCCAAGCGTTGAGCGCGTCCTGAACACGGTGGACGAAGGCGCCGGCTGCACGAAGGGCCAAATGCTGGCCGGGGTCTGGTCGGCGGTGCTGGCAAAGCATGGCGTTGACCTGGGCGAGCTGGGCGGCCAATGGAGAGAGGAAATTGCGGCCGTGGTCGTGACCTTGCCGATAGGGGTCGCGATCTACCAGGGCATTCGGAACGACTGCCGCCCTAAGAGCGATCAGGAACAAGTCGGCGCGGCGCCTCAGGCACATGCCCTGAACGCAGTGCAGGTTGATGGCGTGGCGGTGGTGCAGAAATGAGCCTGAAAACCGCTGACGGCCGCCTGGTCGTTGTATCTGGCGCAAGCCGGTGCGGTAAGACTACCCAGATTGCCAACGAAACCAGCACGGCAAACCGCATCTGCGCGTGGGACCCTGAGGACCAGTGGTCCCAGCTTCGCGGCTACCGCAAGGTCACGACAAGGCGTCAGCTCGTGGAAGCGATGCAAACCCCTGGTCACGTGCGCTTGGCCTACGTGGCCGGCGGCGACCTTAAGGCCGAGTTCGATTACTGGTGTGGTGTGGTCATGTACGCCGGCCGCTACATCAAACCCCTGGTCGCGGTGGCAGAAGAACTGGCCGACGTGACGACGCCAAGCAAGGCGCCCGGGAACTGGGGCATCTTGATCCGGCGTGGCCTCAAGCGTGGCATCACGATCTACGCTATCAGCCAGCGTTGGGCCGAGGCCGACAAAACGGCCATCGGCAACGCCAGTGAATACCTCCTGTTCACTTCGCGCGGCGAGGATATCGACTACATCGCCCGTAAAACACGGGTGCCGGTTGCCGAGCTGGAAGCGCTAGAGCCGTTCCACTTCATCCGCTTTGACCCGGTGACTAAGGCAAAGCAGACCGGAAAGCTGCCGTTTGCGAAAAAAACGACACCGAAAGAAAAAATAGTTTCAACGCCGAAGCGAAAACGCACGCTGCCTTACGCAGCTGCCTAAGGGCGAAAAATTGCGATGTAGTGGGGTGGTTGGAGAACATGGAGACCTGGAACACGAGGTCTCCATTTTTTTTAACCGACAAGGATTTCGCAATGACCCAATCTCAAATGACTCGCCTGGCAATGGCCTTCGGCGTGCTGTTCGCGGTGTACAAGTTCGTGCCGCACCCTGCGGCCAAAGGCGCCGCCGTCGGCGTGGCCGGCGTGCTGGTTGCCAAGAACGCCCCGATCTTCAAAGACCTGCTGTAATCGGGAGCCGCCATGACTTTGCGCCAAAAACTCCCACCGTTTAACAACGTTGTTGCCAACGGCGTCGCCACCTGCGACCTGTCCCCGCTGCTGGGCATGACCGTCGAGCGCATCAACCTCCAGTTGGGCGGCACCGCGCTGACCAAGGCCATGCTGACCAGCATCCAGCTGAAAGCGAACGGCAAGATCATCTTCGACAGCACCGGCTCCCGCGTCGACGCGCGCATGCAGTATCGCGGCATCACTGCCAACGCAAACTTCCTCGTGCTGGACTTCAGCGAGATTCGCTCGCGCGATGAACTGGGCCAAAGCCTGGGCAGTATCGACACCACGGCCGGCATTACTTCCCTGAAGCTGGAAGTGACCATTGCCGGCGCCACGGCGCCGACCTTGCAAGCCTACGCCGAATGCGATCGCCCGCAGCTGACCGAAGCGCAAAAGTCGACGCGCGACCTTATCGCGCGCGTCCACTCGTCAACTGTGACCATCGGCGCGGCAGGCACCTTCGCACTGCCAGTGCCGCACTATTCCACGGCAGATGGCGGCTCCATCTTCAAACGCATCGCCATCTTCAGCTCGAACATGACTGGCTCGCTGCTGAAGAAAAACGGCATCGTGGTCGACGAAACCGTCAAGGCCCTGAACGACTACCAACAGCAGGAGTACAAAAAGACCCCCCAAACCGGTGTCTACATGCTGGACTTCATCGTGGACGACAACCAGAGCCAGGCGATGAACACTCGCAATGCTCAAACCGTCGAAGCCTACGGCACCTTCTCGGCTGGCGAGACCATCGTCATCGAAGTGGAAACCCTGGAACCGCTGACCGCTTTCTAAGGTGCTGACATGGATGAACAAAACACCGACAGCACCTGGCTGATGGCCCGCCTGGGCAACGCGCTGGACGCACTGGCCTACCGCGAGATCAACCGGGGCACGATGGGCCCGCAATTGGCCTCCCAGCAGGGCTACGGCATGGACGAATTCGGCAACGTGTACGCACTCGGCCAGCCGGCAGTGCGCCCAACTCAGGTTCAGAGCGTGGGCAACAACGGCCTGTTCATGCTGATCCTGATCGGTGTCGGCATCTACGCGCTGGCGGGCAAATAATGCCGGCACCAGGTGATCCATACTCGGCCGCTTTCGGCGCCGCCGCCAGTGTCGCTGGCGCGGCGCTGAAAGACACCGGCGTGCAGTCCCAGCAGACCCAGAACGATTTCGGCTTCGATAGTTCTGGCTGGGTAATCAACGTCGGCTCCGGATCGGCGTCTAATTCGCAATCCAAAGGCGCCCTGGGTGGGCTGGCGCAGATGCTGCAAAACCCGATGGTCTTGCTCGCGGTTGGCGTGGGAGTTCTCATCTTCCTCAAGGGGAAAAAGTGAAATTCGCCCGTGTCGACCGTGCGGCTGCCGAAGCTTTTATCAGCCGCATGGTCGGTAACCCAAAGTGGGACTGGTCGGCCGGCGTGCTTGGCGTGGCCGACATCCTTGATGGCGGAGAAACGTTCGCCGCTGTCGATGATGCCGGAAGGCCCACGGTGGTCTTTGTTCTGCACAAGGTCGACTACGTAGGCGGTCGTGAGCTGGTCGTGCGCGCCGCGCTGCAAGTAGGGAAGGGCGGCAACCTGGTCGAATCCGTCCTGCCAGAAATTGAGCGGGTGTTCGGTGACGACTGCGCTGCCGTGACTATCTACACGAAGCGCGCCGGGCTGGTGCGAAAGCTGGAAAAGGCTGGCTACGGGGACCAGGCAACTATCGTTAGGAAGAAATTGAAATGCTGATCCAACAACAACTGCATAAGATCCGCTGTCACGGCAAAGTGTACAACTTCAGCGGCGGCAAAATTGGCGTCGGTGGCGGCACCAAAACCAACGAAACGACCACCACCACGACGAACGTCGACAATCGTTCCGTGGTGACCAACACGCTCGATGCCGGCGCCATCGAAAAGGCCCTGGGCTTCGCTACTCGCGTGTCCGACAATTCCGCCGCCAATACTCGCGACTTGATCGACGCGGGGCAATCCCTGTTCGACACCGCCGCCCGCACTGTGGCTGACCAAGCCACCAAGGCGAACGCTGGCTACCAGAATCTGTTCGAAACGTCGATCGACACCATCGCCAACCAGGCACGCCAGAACAACATCGGCATGCAGGATATTTTCGGCACGGCGGTCGACACCATTTCCATCCAGGCGGACAAGAACCGTGTCGGCATGAGCGACTTGTTCGACCGCGCACTCGACTTCGCGGGCGATGCAACCAAGAGCATTACCAGCGCATTCGATAAGTCGAGTGCCGCGCAAGCCACTGCGACTGGTGAACTGAAGGCCGCTTACGCAGATGCCAAGGGCACCACCGACGCCCAAAAACAAATCATCCTGGCACTGCTGGCCGTGGCCGGCATCGCTGTCGCCGTGCCGTTGCTGAAAGGAGCACGCTAATGCAGTACGACTTCGCACTTACCGCGAATGGCGGTCAACAGATCGACGTCAAGGGCAAGTTCTTCAAATACGTGGCGGGCACGGGCCGAATTCGCATCCGGATCAACCGGGGCGGCTACGTCGATCTGCTGCCAGGGCAGGGCGTGTGGAACGTCGAATTTGACACTCTGAATATCAGCGACCGTACTGGCGCGGCAAATGCCGGGACCATTCTGGCTGGCGAGTTCGATTTCCACGATGACCGTGTGGCCGGCGAGGTCTCTGTTATCGATGGCGGTAAGGCGCGCGTGATAGCAAATACGGCATTCTTCGGGAGCATGGAAATGGTGGCCGCCGGCGCGGGCACCGCAGCGCAAGTCCAGATCTGGAACAAAAGCACGAGCAAGCGGCTGATGATCGAGTCGTTCTGCGTCAGCTCTTCAACAGCGGGCGCGGTAGGCTTTGGCACGACTACGGTTCAACTGGCGACACTTCTTGGTGCTCCAGTAAATAAGCATATCGGCAGCCCACAATCCACGAGCGCCGAATGTCGCTTGAACAACGCCGTAGGGGGATTGATCGGCGTCGGGAATCAATACGGGTCGGTCTACATTCCTGCCAACACCTCGTTTTACTACAAGCTGAATGAGCCGATCGTAATCGAGCCGGGATTGGGCTTCTCCATGTGGAACGGTTCGACAAACGTCGATCTTCGGGTCTTTTGCGAGTTCTTTGAGGAATCGCTGTAATGAGCGACTTGGCCAAGGTGCTGGCAGTCGGCGTGTGCATTGGCGTCGCGGCCTCGATCCTGCGCGACCGCCTCAACGTCGACCCAGTTACCGGGGAGTCTGCCGACACACCGGACCTTGAAGACTACACCATGCAGGCGCTCGATAGCGCTGAGGGCCTTTTTGTTGAAGGAGATGATATGAACAGGGATGCATTCCTGAAAGCGATCCGCGTAGGCGAGGGGACCAGTGGTAGCGATGGCTACCTGATCCTCGTCGGCGGCGGTCGCGCGCAGTCTTATGACACGCATCCAGCCCTGGCCGGCTGGGGCGGCTGGCAAATGCCGCTGGCTATGGCACAAAAAGCGGGCTACCCAAATGGCGCTGTCTCCACCGCGGCTGGAGCCTTCCAGGTGAAGCGCGCAACCTGGACACGCGTGGCGTCGAAGCTGGGTATTACCGACTTCACCCCGGCCAGCCAGGACGCGGTGGCATGGGAACTGATCGGAGAAAAGGGCGCTCAAACCGATGTGCTTTCTGGCCGGATTCCCGAAGCCTTGTACAAAGTACGCAAGGTCTGGGCGAGCCTCCCTGGGGCCGGGTACGGTCAGCGCGAAGTGTCGCTGCCTGATTTCCTGCGTTACTACCAAGCAGCGGGCGGGGTGCTGGCATGAGCGATAACAGAATGCTTATCCTGGGCGTGGCCGCGCTGGCCGCGTTCTTCGTGGTGCAGCGTGCCAAGGCCCAGTCGTCGGCGCCAGTTGCAGGCGCGAACGGCCCTAAGGTGCTGCCGAAGATGCCGACAAAAGGCACGGTCACCGGCCTGAGTGGCAACTACTGGGGCGCGCTGATCGGTGACAGCCTGGGATCCCTCGTCAACCCGAACACCGGCAAGTCTCTCTTTGGCGTCAATGGCTTCGGCCAGTGGGTCACCAGCGACGGCAAGCCGCTGACTGGCGACATGGCCAACGAAATTGGCACCGCTATCGGCATCGTCTCGAAAGACAGCATTGGCGGCGAGCAGTACCTCGACTACCTGTTCCCGGAGCTCTACTGATGGCCCTCAAGGAAGATGCACTCATCGTGGGCGGCGCGGCCCTGGCGCTGCTTCTGGTCGGCTGGCTGGTCAAGCGCCAGGTTGGCGCCGCAATCGACAGCGTGGTCGACACGGTGGCGCCGATCGTGCCGTATGTGAATCCGGCGGACCCTAACAACGTGGTCTATCAGGCTAACGCATGGGTGGGCTCGCAGCTTACCGGTGATCCGTATTTCACCCTTGGCGGCTGGCTGTATGACGAGACTCACTACGGCAACTCCATGAGCGACAGAATCAATCCAGTCAGCAGCCGGAATTTCGTCAATTCGACCGTCAACCGCGTGGGCGAAGTCGTCACCGGTGACAAGGGCTGGACCCTGGGCGGGCAAATCTACGACTGGCTGCACTGACTATGAAAGTACCGAACTTCATCCCGAGTGCGCCGGCCATTGCGCGCGAAACCATCCTGGTGCTGGCCGGCACGCTGCTGGCGGCCTACATCATCAGCCGGATTCCGCAGTTGAAGCTGTTCGTGGCATCCAATTCGGTGACCGTCAAAGACGGCACCGGCAAACCTGTCTCAATCTTTGAAAGGAACTGAAAATGAAGCGTATTACCGAAGCGTCGACCTGGGCGGGCCTGGGCGTGATCTTCCAAGCATTGAAGGCGCCGATGCCGCAGCACGCAGCCGTGCTGGATGGCCTGACCGTGCTGGCCGGCGTGGTGGCTGGCATCGTGCCCGAAAAAGGCGCGCCGACCGTCATCGAACAGCCAGCGGTCAAGTAAATGAAGGATTGGCACGAGAAGCTGCTGATCCCGGTTGCCACGCTGGTGATCAACGCCGCGATGACATACGGCGTCATCAGCACCCAGATTCAGTGGCTCCGTGCCGATCTGACCCGTCATCAAGTTCAAATCGACCGGCTGGAAAGCCGGGTTTTCAACCGATAGGAGGAATCATGGCAAAGAAGACGAAGAAGAAAACCCCTGCACGTGACAGCAAGGGCCGCTTCAAGAAACGCAAATAACTGGGGCGACCTGGTCGAAGTCATCGAGCCGCAATGCCGTTACGGGTTGCGGCTTTTGCTTTGGCACCGGGAAGTCGATAACATCGGCGCCGACGATACCGAGGCGTGGCAGCAGGTCACCCATGCCCATTTGCCGGTGCCGCTCGACGGCTTCCATGCGGCGTAGACGCATGAGTTCAGGAACCCACCAGGGAACCGGGCGAGCGCCGGTAAGCCAGTCATTGACGGTGCGTTCACTGCGTCGCAGGATGCGCGCCAAGCGCTTCAATTCGATACCGGTGGCGTAATACTCAAACTCGGCTGGGCTGCCGTATCGCAAATTCGGGAACCGCATTAAACAACTCCAGAATGAAAAAGGCCGGGATATCGTATCCCGGCCTTGTAACGTTTAAACCTTGGAGAAGAACCAATAAACCTTACATACTTGCAACGTTCATTTCTTGCTATTTCAGGCTGCCACTTCGCATAATCTATATTATGTCAAATAACATCCGTGAGGCAAAAGGCGATACTGCTCCCCGCCAACCATTCCCCTCCGATAGCGCTTCGACGTAAGGCGACGCTCCCATTGGGCAAATCTTCCGTCCTGCGGTCTAACTTCGCATCGCTGATACCCATTGATACTCGCGTTACGCGGCTGCGGCCTTCTACCATTCTTTTGCATTTAAGAAGAGATTCTTATTCAGGAGATTTGCCATGGGGGTGCTATCTTTCGAGTTTACAGAGACCTGGGATATGGGCGACGCATGCGGCGATGATGTAACCGCTTCGGACAACCCAGCGCCGAAAACCAAAGCCGGTATCTACATCATTCACAACGCGAACGAAAATACGACCTATGTGGGCTACGCCGACAATGCAAAGAATAGATGGGGAAGCCGTTACGAAGCGCTTCACTGCTTTGGAATCCCGAACGCATATGGCAAGAAGATTCATTGCGCCTTCTGCATTCCGACGTTCGATGGTCCAAACATGCAATTTTGCGGGAACCTTGGGTGCGAGCATGTCCTGATTCGAGCAGTAGTCAACGGACTTCTTGGGGTAACCACCTGCACCAATACCAAGCTTGCCAATACCGCATTCGCTCCAGGAACCCTGTTTGGAGACATTGAAGTTCGGGTGTACTTCCCAGTGGGCCACCACGCAAAGTGGGGAAAGCTGGAAAACGCAAAGAACGTCAAAATCCTGAAGAACACTGCGTATTGAAAGGTTGAGCGAAGGCCACACTGACTTCGCGTTTGGCCGGCCACTTGGCGTTCACGTTCGAGTTCCCCTGTGCATATTTTCCCAGGCGAGGTACTTGAAACTAGCAAATTACTATTAGCCAATTTACAACTTTGTCGTTGACGAAAGAATGTCGCAGTACTAGCATCAATCCGCCGTGACCCACGGCAATCGGTTCGATTTATTCACTATTTTAGAAAGATAGTTAAATGAAAAATCAACAAAACACCAAACTGTTCGCATTCAAGCTGGCAAAAAAAGAGCAAGCTTCCAAGCCAGCTACCAAATGGCAAGTGCGTGAAGGCGTAGCGACTGCCGGCTGCACCGGCCCCGATGCCCGCGCCAGCACCATTCGCTCCTACGACGGCGGCATTTGGTGCTAAGCCGGTAATTGATCGAAGAGCCTTGCTCGTTGGGCAAGGCTTCTTTATGAATGCTAGGAGCGCCATGGCGAACAGGATTCTCATTGTCACAGACAGTTCCGATCTACATGCAGACGAGGTCTCAGCCATATTGGTATCGCGTGGCAATCAGCCTTTCCGGATTAACCTTGACGCTTTCCCTCGCGATTACCAGATATGCCAGCAGTGGCACCCTCCCCGGCTTCAACATGAAATCCGCCATCTCCCCAGCGGGGACAGCCTCGACCTGAATGATGTCGGCGCCGTGTGGACCCGCAAGGCAGCTGAATTCTCTTTCCTCAGTGAAGACCTGGGCGTCCAGGAACTCGCTTATGCCAAACTCGAAGCGGAACACGCCCTGTTTGGCCTGTTGTACAACCTCAATTGCTATTGGATGAGCCACCCTATCGCGCTGCGCAGCGCAATGTGGAAGGGCGAGCAATTGCAGCGCGCGATGCAGATGGGATTTCGCGTTCCTGCATCCATCGTGACCAATGCACCGGAACGAGTGCGCTCTTTCCAGAAGCAGGTGGCGCGGCCCATGATATTCAAATCGATGGCTACCGCGCATCTCGGCGCAGAATCGGTGGCGCAGGAAGATTGCGTTGCGCACGGCTTGTCCACGACCCTTATCACTGACGACATGCTGGAAGACCTCGAAGCGGTTCGCGAGCTGCCTTGTCATTTCCAGGAATATATCCCCAAGCTTTATGAACTGCGGGTGACCGTCATTGGACGGCATGTATTTGCGGCGAAGATCCACAGCCAGGATGATGCGCGGACACGTATCGATAGTCGTGACATTTCCGCCGCAATCCCATATGAGGCCTGCCAGCTGCCATCGGAGGTAAGGCAGCGCTGCCTCGATTTCATGGCCAGTTATGGTTTGCAGTTCAGCGCGTTTGACTTGATCGTGACGCCAGACCAGGAATACGTTTTTCTCGAGAATAATCCCGTCGGCCAGTTTCTTTATGTCGAGCAGTTGATACCTCAATTCAGAATGCTCGAAACCTTGGCCTACACTTTGATCGAAGGGGCGGCATGCAGCCAGACGAACTCCCTATCCTGAGCCAAATCGCCCGGATCGAGCAGATGCGTGAAAGCCGGCTCCTGGTCTTCGCGGCATCGCACCTGGAGAGCGAGTTATTGCCGCAGCTATACGATGAGTGCCGTGCCATAGGCCGCGTGCCGCGGCTCGATGTGCTGCTGCACAGCCGCGGTGGCGTGATTAACGATGCACGCCGCATCGCCTTGTTGCTGCGGCAGTTTTGCGACCACCTTGGATTTATCGTGCCCTACCATTGTGCATCGTCGGCTACGTTGCTCACGCTGGCCGGGGATGAAATCCTCGCAGGCGACCTGGCCCTGTTTTCGCCCATCGATCCCTTGATGTTCGGCGGCGCCGCGGAGGCGGAGGGGGCCATGTCCTGCCAGGATATTCGACGCTTCAGCGACGTGTGCACGGATTGGTTTGGTATCCCATCGGACGTGGCACGCCAGCAATCCCTGGCCCAGTTGTGCAATAACATTTTTCCTCCCACGCTGACGGCCTTCTATCGCAGTACCCAGGAAGTGCAACAGATTGGCGAGGAATTGCTGGCGTTCCAGCTTCCCCGGCAGGATTCTGCGGACCGCTTGCGAATCGTGCGGCATCTGATGTTTGGCTACCATTCACACAACTACGCCATCACTGGAGCGGAACTGCAAGAGTTGGGATTGCGTATCAGGCGCCAGCCCGAGGTGGAAACAGCGGCTTGGGAGATATCGCGTGTGCTGCAGTCGCGGGTTGGCGGCGCACAGCGCGACAACCAGGATGACCCTTGGTGGGACGCACTTTGCGCCAGCCGCGAAGGCGCCCGGCTGCGCCAGCATCGTCCCGATGGACTAGCCGCCCGCTGGTATCCGGCGGCTTTGTCGGCATGAGCGCCGCGCTGTTCGCTTTTGACATGGTGCGCTATGCGTTGGGTCTGCTGCTTGCCTGCGCGGCGCTCGGTAAAGGATTCACGCTGGCCGCGTTCCGCGAGAATCTGTACGAAAGTTTCGGCGTGCCGACGGCCGCTGCGAAATGGCTCGCGCCACTCATCGTGTTGACAGAAGCAATACTGACTGCGGGGACGCTGGCTGGCGTGGCGAGCGCACGGCCGGCACTGGCTGCCGCCCTGCTGTTGTTCTGCGTCTTCACTGCGGTGCTGGTGCACCGTTACCTGCAGGAAGGCGTTGTCCGCTGCGCTTGCTTCGGCGAGCCTGGACGGGCCGTTTCCCCGTTCGACCTGTTGCGTAACCTGCTGATTTCAGCCGCGATGGCGGCTTGGCTGCTGTGGGCGCCGGCCTCCGATACGGCAGCACTGCAGCCGCTTGCGGCGGGACTGGCCGTTCTGTGCACCATATTGCTGATCGGGCTTCATGACATCGCCTCGATCTTGCGCGCTCAGGAGCTGGCGCCGTGATCTCCAACGACACCCTGTACCTGATCCTGACGCTGTTGGCGTTCGGCGCGGCATTCAACTTGCTGCTGATACTTCGATTGAACCGGACCGTGCGGCGGTTAGCCGCTGCCTTTCCACGAACGATGTTGCAAGCCGGCGAAACGGTGCCGGCACTCCGGGGCCAGGCGCTGTTAGGTCGCACACCGTTGACGGTAAGTGGCGACGGCCAGCCAACCGCCCTGCTCTTTTTGTCAAGCGCCTGCCCAAAATGCCGTGCCAAATTGCCCGAAATTTCCGGCCTGCTGCCGCTGGCCCAGCAAGCGGGGTTGACGATGCTTCTTGTTAGCATGGAGCCCGCCTGGCGCTTGCGTCGCTTCCTCGGCACGAGTCCAATATCGCAGGTTGCCGTGTGTGTGCGCCGGCAAGACTACCTGGCGCTGAATCCAGTGATGGCCACGCCTGCCTATCTGCTTGTCGGCCAGAGCGGGATGGTCGAGGCGGCCGGTATCATTGGCGACGACAATTGGCTAGCCCTGTGCGAACAGCTTGAAGCTGGCGAAGAGCCCCGTGAGGCTGCCGCATGACAATCGCTCCGATGCACATCCAGCGCTTGCGCTTGTTGCGGCCATTCGCCTGGCGCTTGGCAGCAGGCTTGTTCTGCATGGCGATCACGGTATTAGCCCAGCTCGCTTACCCACAAGCCTTGTCATATTTCATCGATCACCTGCGCGACCAGGCGAGCGCCGGATGGCACGGCCCCCTTGCCTTGGCGGCGTTGCTCTTGTTGACGGTGCAGGTGGCGGCTGCGACCTTGCGCTACTATCTCTTTGATTCGGCCGGCCACCTGATTGTGGCAAGTATCCGCCGCCAATTGCACGCGGCATTGATGCGGCAGGAAATCGCCTTTTTCGACCGTCACCATGCGGGAGAGTTGAGCGGCCGGCTTAGCGCAGACGTTGAAATGCTGCACGAAACACTCACCATGGGCCTGGCCCTCTCCCTGCGATCACTATGCGTACTCATCGGTGCCGGCGCAATGCTGCTGACCATCTCCCCGATGCTGTGTGTCGTGCTCCTGCTGTGCTTGCCAGCCAGTTGGTGGCTCGGCAAGCGTGCCGGTAGAGATTACCGTGTGCGCGCCGTGCAGCAGCAGGACAGCTTGGCCGAATGCGCCAAGCTCGCCCACGAGCACTTCGGACACATCCGCACCGTGCATGCCTTCTGCCAGGAAGGCGGAGTGCAGCGGCGCTATGCCGCGGCGATTGGCAATGCGCTTGCGGTCGCCCTTGGCGGCAGCCGCATGCTTGCCCTGTACCGGGCCGCCAGTTCGGCCGTGTTGTACTTGGCACTTCTCGCGACGCTCTGGCTGGGAGCGCGCCTGATCGGCCAGGGCGAGCTGAGCGTCGGGGAATTGGCCGCCTTCGTCCTGTATGGCAGCATGGTGACCGATTCCGCTGGTGCGATCAGTGATTTCTGGGCGGCCTGGATGCGCACGCTGGGCGCCACGGACCGCATTTTCGCGATGATAGGCAATGACGACCGCGGGCGATCTGATCAGGCAGCGGCGCCGTCGCGCTTGAAAGGACAAATCGAGTTGCGTGGCGTGAACTTCCGCTATCCCGAACGACCGCAAGTGCTCGCCCTGAATGACATCAGCTTGACGATTGCCGCCGGTGAAAAAGTGGCGCTGGTGGGATCTTCGGGCGCTGGCAAGTCCACGATCGCCAACCTGATCCTGGGCTTCTACGCCCCCGAGCGTGGCGCCTTGCTATTTGACGGGCAACAGGTTGCGCCGGAAGAGCGGGCGGCTTTGCGCGCAAATATTGCCATCGTCCAGCAGGAGCCGTCGCTGCTGTCCGGGACCATTGCTGAAAATATTGCTTTTGCGGTGCCGGAGCGTGCGGTATCGCGCGAAGAAATTATCGCCTGCGCCAAGCTGGCCTATGCCCACGAGTTTATTACGGCCTTCCCGCAGGGGTACGGCACCTTGGTTGGAGAACGCGGAGTGCAGTTGTCCGGCGGCCAGAAGCAACGCATCGCGATCGCCCGTGCCTTGTTGCGCGACCCACGGATTCTGCTTCTTGACGAAGCAACCAGCGCTCTTGATGCGGCCAGTGAGCGCCAGGTGCAGCTCGCACTCGAGCGCTTGATGGAGGGGCGCACCACGCTGATTATTTCCCACCGCTATTCAACAATCATCCATGCCGACCGTGTGCTGGTGCTGGACGGAGGGAAACTGGTCCAGCAAGGCAAGCCGCAGGAATTACTGGGCCAGGACGACGGCTTGTATTACCGCCTGATGCACGGCCAGTTGTCGGCGGTCGCGGCAATTTGACGCGAGATTGGCCCCCTCACCTTGGCGCGAATTATCAAAACTCGTGAGCTGGCGCTACGTCGCATGATTGAACGAACAGATCATGTACGTAACGCCGGCCAACCATTAAGGGACAAAAAACGTCACGCTATACTGATAAGACTTGACCTGCCCGCCCACTTTTACGTTGCTGATCACAACGTTGAACTTGGTGTCGGCCGGGGATCGCGACCATTCGCTCGCGTTCGCGGTCAGGTCCCAGCTCATGGTGTTGTCGCCATATCCTTCTGCCAATTTGCCCACATTGCCGACTGACAGCACCTTACCCTGGTCATTGCTCATCTCCACGCTCGCGCCGCTGAAGTCTGCGCCTGGCAACGAGAAACTCCATGGGTGGCTCGGGTCAGCCACTTTGGATGTCCATGGCACATAGCCACGTGCGGGCCAGGCGACGCCCGTCTCCGCGACAGAGGCCGGTGCGGCGACGGTGCCACCAAATATCCACAAGGTATTGGCTCGCGTCGTGTCGCCAGTGCCCACTTCGCCGAGGCGAGAATAAAGTACCCAGCGACGGTGGCCCAGGCTGGCGGTGCCACTATCGGCGATATACGCGCGCACTGCATTCGGTCCCGCATTGCCCAGGGCCAGATTGGAGCTGCCCGCTGCCGTCGCGCCATCGGCCGTGTAGCAATTCCACGAAGATGGTGGCGAGTGGCTGAGCTGGGAATTCGCTTCCATCATCAGGGCTGCTTGTTGCGCCATCGCGGAATGTGTCAGGTTGAGGGTGACATTCCCCGGCAATCCAGCGAGTACCCGGAAGCTGTTGACGGTATTAACAACGGCTGCCTTGTATTCAGCGGAAGTGGTACCGGCCACACAACCTTGGGTTGATCCCGTCCATTGCATGGGAACCGAAAATGCGGGCAGCATGGTGTTGTTGTAGAACGCGGCCACCTCCGCCCTGCTGTTAACGTTGATTGCTGCCACGCCGCCTGCAGACGGCGTGGTCGGATTGGTCGGCGTCGTTGGGCTGGTTGGCGTCGTCGGAGCCGTCGGACTTGTTGGTGTCGTTGTTGATGGAGTCGTCGCTGGAGTCGTCGACGACTGCACAGGCGCTTTGGAGTCGGACCCGCCACCGCCACAACCCGCGACGGCTGCAGCCAGAGCGGCCGCAAGAATTCGTGCCGATGGGGATATTGTTGTCATTTTCATCATTAACCTCTATTATTGCCGTGCGGCACAATTATTTGAGGCGGCATTATCACTTGGCCCGAACAAATTCGGCGTCTGATTGGAACTTTTGTGCCGAATTTGCCGTCAAGTGGCTGAATTTGCACAAATCGAATGAGGTGCCCTACTTGAAGATGCGACGAACAGGCTTTCTGAAAACACTGGGATTGGCGCTCATCGGATTTTCCCTCCCAGCCAGGGCCGGGACCGGAAATCGCTACCAGGACAAATACACGCAGCTGGTACGACTATCCGAGGACATCAGCGCGGCACCGATCCCAACTGCGCAAATGCGGGGCGACATTGCTGCGGTATTTGATTCTCTTTTCAGCGATGTGCAGTTAGCGGACATCGAAGGCGATACCGAGTCACTGAAAATACTGTTTGACGCGGCCAACTTGACGGCCTTCTATAGCGCGCAATTCGTACATGCGGAGCTAATGCGGAAGTGTTTCGCGCTACTTCGGGAGGCAGGCTATGAGGATATGGCACGCGGCAGGGACGTTTATCAATCCTTTATTGCTGCGGAAGCGTTCATACAAGCTCGCGCCTTCGCCGATATGTATCCCCAGTTGGCGCTTCCCCCGCTGCCCGCCGTCACCGAGACTCCCATCGGCACGGAACTCCAGGAATGGCTGCTCGATCGGACGGGCGCAAACATGAGGGGCACGGAGTTTTCACTTCCATCCGGCCCCTTCTTGATCATCGTGTCGTCGCCCCATTGCCATTTCTCCCTGGCGAGTATGGGCGCGATAGCGAAGATGCCCGACTTTCGTAAGGTGCAGCCACGGTTCAAGTGGCTGATGCGGATGGAGCGCAATTTCGACGCACCATGGCTGGCAAAATGGAATGCAGCCTATCCTCAATTTCGAGTTTCCATTGCACGCCGTGCCAGCGATTGGCGCGCGATCACCCACTGGAGCACCCCAAACTTCTATTTCTTCAAAGACGGGGTGTTGGCCTTCAGGTTCTCCGGTTGGCCTGCAGAAGGGAATGGTGAACTCTTTGACCGTGGAATGAAGGCCGCGGGTTTTCGGCCAGCGGTGTGACAACTCTACTGGTGGCGCGGCATTGTTACTGTGAATGTTGTCCCATGCTCTGCATTCGAAACGACCCCGATTTCACCGGCATGGGCCCTGATGATTTCACGCGAAATATAGAGCCCAATACCCAGGCTGTGGCACTCAGAAGGCTGGGAGCCGACGTTTGAGGCAAGGCGGACCATGGCATCGAAAATCAGCTCTATCCGATCAGGCGGGATGATTGGGCCGCGACTATTCACTGCGATTTTGATGTTGTTGTCGCTGGCGCTGACCCACACGCGAACTGGAAACACCTCATTTCCATATTGAAGAGCGTTACCGATCAGGTTCGACAGTACCTGGGCGATCCGATCCGCATCGAACGTTGCCTCGAGCTTTGGCGGCGTGCGGAGGTCAACGAAACGCTTTGGGTAGGCTGTCCGTAGTTCGTTCACCACCTGCCAGCACACTGCCACCAGATTTCCTGGCTTAATCTTTACCGGAATCCCGGTGCCAAGATGCGTGCGCGTAAAGTCGATGAAGTCATCGATCAGTTTCTTCATCCGCCTGGATGAACTGAACATCCGGGTGGCCATCATCACGTGCTTCGGGGCCAGGTCAAGATCGTTCATCATCAGGTTCGCCCCGGCCACCAGCGTGCCGAGCGGATTGCGAAGGTCATGCCCCAGGATCGCGAGGAACATGTTTTGCGACTGGTCGACCAGTCGCTGATATTGCGCGACGGATTGAGACAGGGCCCGGTCGACAGCGTCATTGAATCGCATCATGTCTGCAGTGTCGCATGTCATATTCCGCCTCGGGGCCTTGCTCCATAACGACAGGACACTGCGGCGCAGTGCATGGTATTCGGCAATAAGATGGATGACTGAATAGCCGGAATGAAGGCACGCGGCGGCGTGAATTTCGGGCGCACGATCGCAGTGCGCGGTCTTTCCGGCATCCAGGCCTGCGGCCAGGGCAATAAGCAGTTGTTGCGCATGGCTCCGCAACTCCGCCATGCTCTTCGCCGAAATCTCAGGTTCGATTGTGCTCGCGAATCCGTCCCACGCTTGCAAAATCGTGTCCTGGTTTGCGCGGATCAATTCACCAAGCCGCTGCTGCCGACCGACTGCACCGCCCTGTCGCCCACCGCCTGCGATTACTGCGGGGAACATTCAAGCCGCTGGATAACGGACGCACGCGCTCAGGGCCGGTTTTAACCACTTCAGGTTACGCCCGCCAGGCAGTCCTTCTTTTCGATCTACGGACAATGAGCGGTAGGAGATCCGTTGTCCTGGACGTGCGAAGTTCGCTTCGCAAACTGTGGCGATATGAATTCCCAGAGGCTTCGGTGGCGCGACCATCGCTAAAGTATCGGCGCCGGTTCGGCGATTTACTAGTCACTTCCTATCAATGGCGACATAGTGTGGCGTGTTTGTATCGAATGAAATACGGCCTTGACAATTAACGTGCAAAGGGGGCCATTGCCCCCCTGCCCTGCATCAAGCAGTCTCGATCAAGTCCTTCAAGCCATCCTTCATCTTCATGCCTTTCGCCTTACTTGACAGCTCCTTCGCCAATTGCTTGCCAGGCGCGGTGCCTGGACCTGCATCCTTGACCCAAGCCGCAGCACGCTTCAGTTCGGCCGGGCTCATGATGGTGCTGCTGTCGATCAGCTTGGCTGCAGCGCTGAAATCAGCCTTGCGTTGACGGAAGCGCGTCGCCATGCGTTTTGCTTCGATGTACGCAAAGTGTGGGCGCAGCACTGAATTGGCAATCGCAGCATCGATCGCAGCCATGCCTTCATGCAGGTGGTCACCGCCAATGGCCAGTGCCAGCAAGGTGTCAGGTGTCGACAGGACTTTCAGCGCGGCCTCCGCGTGCGCCTGGTCGACTGCGGAGGTGACCATCACCGTGTTCTCACCGGTGCAGACGCATTCAAGGCCGCCATTATCCCAGCGCGCTTCCACGATGATCCGGTAGGCCCCTGGCATCGGGAACAGCGCGCCTTGGCCGCCGCGCAGCAGCGTCAGGGAGTGCTCGACGGTATCCTGCGCCCCCAGCGGCCCAACCTGGTCATCTTCCACGCAGATCACGATGGGCGCGAAGGTACGAATGGTGCCGCATGGATCGATCACCTTGCCGCGCACAATGCCGCTCTTCATGCTCAGGGTGTTAGGTGCTGCGATCGGTGCACTGGTCTGGTTCTGCAGCGTGATATTGACGCGAACCGGGGCGCCGATGGGTACCGCGCTGGTGACGGGCGTGACGAACATGCTCAGGCCATCCATCTCCAATTCCATATCGGTCGGGCTGATTGGCGTGGAACCATAAGACGTGCCGAACGGCAGGCCGCCTGGACGCACATAGATGTCCGGCATATGGCGCAGCCGCTTGCCATCGTCCGGGTTGTAAGACCACTGGATGTTGGCGGGGAATTGCAGGCTGCCGGGATTGAGAGAACGCGATGCGATCACGTCCGTAGTGCACAGGTAGCCGTTATCGGCCGTATTGTGATACAGCCCCATGGCGTGCCCGATTTCGTGAATCGCAGTACGGAAGTAAGGTGCGGTCGCGGTGCCGAATCGCTGGCCGGCAACAGTGCCCCACTCCGCTGTGTTCGGGATGGTCCAGTGCGATGAGATCGCGCAGCCTTCCCGCGGGACATTGTTGGAATCGGTGCCGCCATTGTCGTACATGATGCCGCGTTCGGTCTCGTCCAGCCGGCGGATCGCGAGCACATGGTAGCGCCATTCGGCATCCAGGTTGGACGCGTCGCGCTTCGCCAGCATGGCGGCATGGGCCTCGCCGTTTGACCACGAAATGCCGCTCGGCTCAGCGACATTGGAATTGCTTTGAATGGCGGTAATGTCCCAGTCGACACCCTTGCCCACTGCCGCCCAATCGGTACCGGCGCCATTATTGGCCACGGCTTCGGACTCGCTGACGCGGTCGACTTCGACGGTAGCCTTGCGCAGGAATTCGGACACCCAGCCCATCGTCAGCCGCCCGACAACGACATTGGCAGCATTCTTGACGTCGCCCGCTAGGTAGTGATTTGGCGCCGGGAAGCCGGCGGGCGCTGGTTGCCAGCTCATCACCGCACTCATCTCCTCTTTGCTCCAGGTGCCGCCGGTATTCCACGCGCCTGGATTCTTGGTAAAGCGCCACATCTCGAAGCCGAGCGTAAAGCTGTTCCCAAAGGTGAAATTCTCCAGGATCTTGGTGATACGCATGTAGTAGCGGTAGCGGCTGCGCGAGAAGATGGGGATGCCACTGGCAGGGTTGGGCCCCGGGAAAAGCAGTGGCCGCGTCAGGTCGGCCGGCAATGCAGGTTTCAGGGGCAGAAACAGGACCGGACGCTGATACAGGTCGCCACTGGCGGTGCGCCCTTCGGCGTGCTTCTCAACGCGCATGGTGCCGTCGTAGGTCACCAGGCCAATCCCGCTTGGCGTGTAGTTCAGCAGGTAGCAGCCTGGGCGCACGCTTCTGATCTTGAGGAGTTCCGGATTAACCATCTCGCCAGGGCCCGTAATATGAGGGCGAATATCGGCCGACGATTGCTGTGATGGCATGTCGAGTGCATCGGGCAAAGCTGGGAACATCTGGTTGGATTGCATGGCGGAAGCGTTGTTTTGGGCGTCCATCGCGAGGCTCCTTGTAGGGACAGCGGCTTGTAAATGTGTCTATGTGCATGCTGGCTACGCATCGTGGCGTGGCTGCACGTGCTGCACTTTAGTAGGGGCATGCATTGCGGGTATTGGTGCTGGCACCCAGATTTGGAGCGCGACGTCTCCTAAATTTCGATGGCGCTGGCGATCCGCTGGATACGGCCGCGTCGCTATTCATTTGAGAGGTGACGCGCCGAACCAACGCCGGAAACGATATTTCGATGTTGCCGCGTGAAAACTAGTCAAATCTGTGTAAGATCGACATTGCCGTACAGAAATTTGCTTCCTCCCGGTGACGCCCCACCTCCGCGCGCCGACTCGCCCCCAAGGCGAACCTATCCCACAGCCCTGAATCCCGCTGTCCGAGTCTGGCGCCGTTTTCCCAAACGCGATTGCCCGATCCGTCTCATTTCAACGTTTGAGGTAGCGTTATGAACAGGATTTTCCGAGTTGTGTGGAACGCCAGCATCGGCATGTGGCAGGTGCGCTCTGAACTGGGCGGTGCCCATGGCAAATCGCGACGTTCGCGTACCGCGCGTCGCGCCTTGGCTGCAGCCAGCTTGTCCCTGGCAGGCGGAGCAGCCTTGGCTGCCGACTTGCCCACAGGCGGCGTGGTCGTTGCAGGCCAGGGCCATATCAGCCAGCAGGGAAACTCCATGACGGTCAACCAGGGCGGCACCAAAATGGCGATCGACTGGAATTCGTTCTCGATCGGCAAAGGGAATACTGTCAATTTCGTACAACCCTCCTCCTCTTCCGTCGCGTTGAACCGCGTCACCGGCAGCGATGTATCGCAAATCCAGGGGGCGCTCAAGGCAAACGGCCAGGTCTTCCTGCTGAATCCGAATGGCGTGCTGTTTTCGCCGACGGCACAGGTCACTGTGGGCGGCCTGCTGGCGTCGACCCTGAGCATGAGCAACCAGGACTTCATGTCCGGTAACTACAAGCTGCAAGGCGCGAGCGCAAATGCGGTGATCAACCAGGGCAATATCAAGGCTTTCAACGGCGGCACCGTCGCCCTGATCGCCGCACGGGTCAGCAACGTAGGTGAAATCTCCGCAGAACGCGGCAACGTCCTTCTTGGCGCCGGCAGCGAAGTTTTGCTCGACCTCGGTGGTCCGATCAAGGTCCAGGTACAGCAAGGCGCAATCGATGCGCTCATCGAAAACGGCGGTGCGATCCGTGCCGACGGCGGCACCGTGCTGATGACCGCGAAAGCGGCCGGCGACCTGGTGAGTACAGTCATCAACAACAATGGACTGGTGCAAGCCCGCACGCTGGCCACCGGCGAACAGGGCCAGATCCTGCTGTTGGGCGACATGCAGAATGGCCGCATCGACATCGCAGGGAAGCTGGATGCGAGTGCGCCGGACGGTGGCAATGGCGGCTTTATCGAAACCTCGGCGGCGGACGTGGCTACTGCGCGGGCGGTCCAAATCGATGCGAGCGCTGCACGCGGCCAAGGCGGGCATTGGCTGATCGACCCGTATAACTATACGATCGATGCCAGTGCAGCAAGCAATATCGTCGGCGCCTTGAACGTCGGCACCAGCGTGACGGTCACCACCCAGTCCAATGCCTCGAGCTACGGCAGCACCGGCACGGGCAGCGGCGATATCACTGTCGCCAGTGCCATCAGCAAGTCCAGCGGTGGCGACGCCACCCTGACGCTGCGCGCCGACCGCAATATTGTGGTCAACAGCGACATTACCTCCACCGCCGGCAAACTCGGGGTGACCTTGAGTGCGGCCAATGCGACGAATGCGACCTTGGGTGGCGTCGACATCAATGCCAACATCAAGTCCAACGGCGGCCACATCATGGTTGGCAGCAGCACTGGCAGCCAGGCAAATGGCTTTGGCTATGCGCTCAACTCGAGCTCCAGCACTGCGGCTGTTGTCGTGGAGCGCGGCAAGTCCATCATGTCCGATGGCGGCAACATCGTCATCAACGGCAAGTCGCTGTATGGGTCGAACAACGGCAGCTATTCTGGCGTTACCGGTGGCGTGTACATCATGTCCAACGCCGCCATCAACTCCGGCTCCGGCAACCTGTTCATTACGGGCGTCAGCACTGCGGGCAACAAGACTTTCGGGGTCGCTTTTGAGGGCAACTCGAATACCGTTACCACGATCGGCAATTCAGCCAGCGGCGGCATGCTGCTCAATGCTGTCAATACCACGGCGGGGAATACCCAGGCGGTCCTGGACCAGGGCGCCATCGGCATGGTCTCCTACGGCAACCGTGCGCGCGTGGCATTCCAGGGCTCTTCGGTTGCCAGCTGGCTGGTCTTCGTCAACGGCGCGCCGCAACTGTCGGCGTACACCCAGTCGCCACAGCTGTCGAGCTGCGCGTCACCCTATCCGAACTGCGGCACGCTGGTGATTCCAGGTTCGAATAACAGCTACCTGTACGCGACCTACCAGGCTGTCAGCATGTCGACCCAGCCGATCTACGTGATCCAGAACGCTGCAGGATCCAAAACCTACGATGGAAGTAACGTTGCTACTGGCCTGGCTTTCACCACGATGGGCGGCCCGAGCGGATTCTCCGTTTCCTCACTCTCGCCCGCAGTGGCCTACACCACCAGCAGCAGGAATGCAGGCTCTTACAGCAGCCTGAATGCCGATGCCGCGAATCCCACGAGCTACACCAGCGGCGGCACCACTTACGCCGTGGGTTATTTCAATACCGGCAGCTATACCATCACGCAAAAGACTCTGGCTCCGACCGCGTCCAGTAAGGTGTATGACGGGACGACGCTTGCCAATGTCGCAGCCACCGGCATCGTTGCGGGCGATGCTGTGAGCTTGAACGGTACCGGCAGCTTTGGCAGCAAGAACGTGGGCAGCTACATGGTCGACATCAGCAACATCACCCTGAGCGGTGCGGACGCCGGCAACTACACCCTCGCCAATACATCGGCCAGCGCTTCGGCCAGCATCACTCCGCGCGCTGTAACGGTCATGGCGGCAAAGACTTATGACGGCAGCACCAATATGTCTGGATGCGTCACGCTGGGTAACCTGGTGGCCGGCGAAAGCCTGAACTACTCGGGCGCCACCGCAAACAGCGCCAATGTGAATGGCGCCAGCTACTTGAACGCACTCATGCTGACAGATGGCGGCAACGGCCTGGCATCCAACTACACCCTGCCCAGCCTTGTATCGGCCAGTGCGTCAAACAGCGCTTCTGTGGCGGCGAAAGCATTGTCCCTGACCGGCCTTGCCGTGACCGACAAAGTCTATGACGGCAATACTTCGGCATCGCTTAACGGCGGGACTTTGAGCGGCCTGATTGGTGCGGAGACGCTGAACATTTCCGGGCTCACTGGCGTCTTTGCAGACAAGAATGCCGGTGTGGCGAAATCGGTTACCGTCAGCGGCCTGGTACTCAATGATGGCACCGGCCTTGCCTCGAACTACACCATCAGCAATCCAGTCGGCGTGACAGGTTCGATCACACCGCGCGCCACGACGGTTTCCGGCATTACCGCCGCCGGCAAGACTTACGATGGCACCGTCGCGGCGCAGCTCGATTCGAGCAATGCGGTATTCTCCAACCTGGTCGCTGGTGAATCGATCAGCCTGGCGGCGAGCGGCGCCTTCGCCGATGCCAATGCCGGCGACGGCAAGACGGTGAACATCTCCAGCAGCTACGGTGGCAATTTCGCCAGCAACTACACGATCACGGACCAGGCCAGCGCCATCGCTTCCATCACCCGCAAGGCTCTGACGGTCGTTGGCATGTCGGCCGCTGACAAGGTTTATGATGCAACGACTGGCGCAACCCTGGTGGGTGGTTCCCTGGCCGGCCTGGTCGGCGCTGAAACCCTGAACTTCTCCGGCCAAACTGGCGCCTTTGCGGATCGCAATGCTGGCAATAACAAGGCCGTCACCGTCAGCGGCATTGTGCTGGCGGATGGTACTGGCCTGGCCTCCAATTACAGCATCAGTCAGCCCGCGGGTGTGACAGCCTCGATCGCCCCACGCGCCACCACGGTTTCCGGCATTACTGCTGGCGGCAAGACTTATGACGGCAGCACCGTGGCGCAGCTCGATACCAGCAACGCGGTATTCTCCAACCTGGTAGCGGGCGAGGCGATCAGCCTGTCGGCGACCGGCGCCTTTACCGACGCCAATGCAGGCAACGGCAAGCAGGTGAACATCAGCAGCAGCTACGGCGGCGACTACGCCAGCAACTACATCATCACGGGACAGGCCAGCACCACCGCATCGATCGCGCGCAAAGCACTGACGATTGTTGGCATGTCTGCGGCTGACAAGACTTACGATGCAGCCACTGGCGCTACCCTCGTTGGGGGTTCCCTGAGTGGGCTGGTAGGTTCGGAGACCCTGAGCTTCTCCGGACAGACCGGCGCCTTTGCCGATCGCAATGCCGGGAGCAACAAGGCCGTTTCCGTCAGTGGCATCTTATTGGCGGATGGTACCGGGCTGGCGTCGAACTACCAATTGATCCTGCCGACCGGCATTACGGCCTCGATCTTCCCGAAAGTGCTGACGGTGGGTGACCTGGCCGCAGCAGACAAAGTGGAAGACGGTAATACCGCTGCGGCTTTGACTTCCAATGGCACGCTGGCTGGCGTGATCAGCGGCGATGACGTGCACATCGACAACAGCACGGCAACTGCGAACTTTGCGCAAGCGACGCCGGGCACCGGCGTTCGCGTCAACGTGGCAGGACTCGCGCTTTCTGGCAGCAATGCCGGCAACTACAGCTTCGCCGGCAGTGGACAGACGACGGCCACCATTACAGCTGTGCCAGCGCCGGTGTCGACACCGACTTCCGTTGTAGCGCCTGAGCCCGCACCGCTGCCGGAACCGGAACCAGCGCCAGTCACTGTGCCAGTGACCATGCCGGTACCTGAGCCGGTTTCGCTCCCGATCCCAGCGCCGGTACCTGAACCGACTCCAGTTCCTGTCTCGGTGCCGGTACCAGAGCCGACTCCGGCCCCGATCCCAACGCCGGAGCCGATCCCAACTCCGAGTCCTGCGCCAGTGCCAACGCCAGCGCCAGCGCCGGTAGTACTGCCAGCACCTGAGCCGCTGCCAGTTCCAGCGCCTACAGCAGTAGTCTCTCCCGCACCAGTTGTTCTGCCAGCGCCCGCCCCGGTAGCAACTCCAGCGCCGGCTCCGATTGTGGCAGTGGTTCCAGCGCCCGTCGCAGTGCCTGAGCCGTCGCCTGTCCCTGCACCTGCACCGGCGCCGGCGCCGGTTGCAGCAGTCGCACCAAGCCCGGCTCCAGCTACTGTCCCTGCCCCAATCGCTGCGCCAGCACCGGCAGTGGAACCGTCGACCGCACCTGACGCGCGGACCGCGATCGCAGCCCAGGCAGCGAGCCCGGTAATCATTGGCGGTGCAACCCCAACCATGCCTTCCTTGAGCGTGGGCGGCCTGAACTACACGGACGTAAGCGACTCGAGCAGCTTGCAATCGGGCTCCAGCAACCGCGACAACATGCCTGCAACGCAAAGCCTTACCGCAGGACGAGACGTCAAATTCCTGAGTGTGTTTGTCGTTTCCGGTGGCATCCAGATGCCCTCCGCAACGACCAGTAACCAGGGAGCCGCGACAAACGACCAAAAGTAACGATAGAATGGCGTTGCCAATCAGACAGCTTTGAAAGCCGACATGAGACCAGCTAACAGCATTCTGACCATCGCCATCTTTTACGCCTTCTCTGCGGCAGCCCTTGCGCAGCAAGGCACACAATCTTTACAGGAAAACGGGCAGCGGGAACTGCGTGAACCAGTTCCCGCGCCGCCCCTCCCGTTACCTCCTCCGCCCCCTCCCGCCACGATTCCTCCTGGCGGACTGACAGTCACCTTGAAACAGGTCACCGTCACAGGCAATTCCCTGATTCCGCAGGAAGCGCTGTTGCGTGAACTCGGCCCCGTCGTTGGCAAGAGGTTCGACTTCGCCGGCCTGAGCGCATTGGCCGACAAACTTTCCGCATACTATCGCGCGGCAGGCTATCCGTTTGCCAGGGCCTACTTGCCGCAACAGGACCTGCAACAGGGCACCTTGCGTATCGAAGTGCTGGAAGGCCGCTACGGTTCCATCACCACCCACGGCGACAAGACGCTGAGCCCTCCTGCCCAGCGCTTCCTTTCGCCACTGAAGCCGGGCAGCGTGATCGAAAGCCATGAACTTGAACGCGTCACCCTGATCCTCGACGACCAGCCCGGAGTCCGCAGCGTTCCCGTCGTTCGGCCGGGGAAGGAAGTCGGCACCGGCGACCTCGCAATCGATGTGCAGCGCGACCATCGCTATGCGGGAGAAATCGGCATCGACAACAACGGCACGCGCTACACCGGCCGTACACGCGCCCACGCCAACCTGGACATCGACAGCCCGTTTACGCTCGGCGACCAGATCTCGCTGCAGGGCATGTACACCAACGAGCAGATGTGGTTCGGCTCCGCCGCGTATGCCTTGCCGCTGGGTGCAAGCGGACTGCGCGGCCGCGCCGGCTACAGCCGTTCCTACTATGCGCTGGCGGACAGTTTCGCTGCCTTGAATGCTACCGGCACTGCAAACGTCAGCAGCGCTGGACTGAGTTATCCGCTGGTGCGATCGCAGCGCCGCAACCTGACTTTGTCGGCGACGCTTGAGCATAAGCGCTTGCGCGACCGGCAAGTCGCGACCGACAGCAGCAGCGACAAATCCAGCAACAGCGTACCGATCGCCCTCAACTTCGACGTGCGCGATAACCTGCTGCGCGGTGGCGTCAGCTACGGCGCCTTATCCTGGACGCCCGGACGCCTCAGTCTTGACGGCGCCTTGCGTGACAGCGACGCCGGCACGGCCCGCAGTGCCGGCCATTTTTCGAAGCTCAATCTCGACCTCGCCCGTATCCAGTCGATCGCGGAGCACATCGATGTGTATGGAAGGCTGTCGGCGCAATGGGCGAGCAAGAATCTGGACTCGTCGCAAAAATTCGGCCTCGGCGGCCGCAATGGCGTGCGCGCCTACCCGGGCGGCGAGGGCTATGGCGATGCCGGCGCCCTGCTGCAGCTGGAGGTGCGCTACGCCGCCGGCGCCTTGATGCCCTACCTGTTCTACGACACGGGCCGTATTACGTCCAATCGCGAACCTTGGACCAGCGACAGCAACCACCGCACGCTGGCCGGTGCCGGCGTAGGCCTGCGTTACGACAACCGCGCCTTCAATGCTTCACTGATTGCGGCATGGCGCACACACGGTGGCGCCCCGCGTTCCGAGCCGCATAATAGCCAGCCGATGGCATGGCTCAACCTGGGCTACCGCTTCTGAACGAAGGAGGCGCGCGCCGCCCGGCGCTGCGTGGTGTTAACCTGCCGGTGCTGACAGCACACAGGGCGCGCCATGCATTCCGCTACCATCGCTCCGTTCCATAAGCAGCAACCGAAAACCGTTTTCATCATCGACGATAATGCGATGATGCGGTCGATGCTCCGCCTGGGTGCGAATGAAGCCGAACTTGCAGTACTGGGGGAAGCGGGAACCGCCCTGGCCGGCCTTGCACGGTGCCGGCAGCTCGCCCCCGACATCGTGCTGCTCGATCTCGGACTGCCGGATGGCGACGGACTCGAAGTCCTGTCGCAGCTGAAGGAAGGATCTCCAGACGTCTTCGTCATCATCGTATCGGGCCATAACGACCAGGCAGTGGTCCAGTCCGCAGTTTCGCGCGGAGCGATGGGCTTTATCGTGAAGCCCTTCAGCATCGGCTCGATTACCGACACACTGCTTGCCGCCAGGCGGCGACTTGCATCTCGTCAGTAATCACTCCACCATCTGTATCAATTTGCAATGCAATGTCGGAAAGCTTTACATTCTTTCAAGCGCGCCCCTTCAAGCTGATAGCAAGTGGCTGATAGTAAAGAAGCTTATTTTTCAGGCCCGTTTATTGCTAAACAATTTCCCGATGTCTTCTGTCACTGAGCCAAATTCTCGGAGGAAATGACGTGCGACAACACATTGCGAAAAAGCTGCTTGGGGCGGCGCTGGCGATTGCTGCTGTAACCGGTACTGCACAGGCGGTGCCAGCTGGCCGGATCACTCCCTTGGTCACCTCCGGCGCCCTGCCCGATACGCCTGCAGCCCACGTCGATCCGAACACGGCCGCGTCGCCATTCTCAGGCGTGGTAAGCATCAATATCCGCTATGACGGGCTGAGCTATATCTGTTCCGGTGCACTGGTCGGCAAGCGCCAGGTCGTATCGGCCGGTCACTGCGTCGATACCAACGGCAAAGGCAGCTTGATTGACCTCAACAAGCCCGGCAACGATGTGCGTGTCGTCTTCAATGCATCTTCCACCCCAGGCGACCCTGGCCGCGCCGTCGTGACTGCCAGCAAGGTGCAGATGAATCCGAATTATGCAGGCTTCGGCAATTGCCCGGCGGGCGTTGCGGGTTTCTGCGTGAACGATGACCTGGCCGTCATCACACTGGGGCAGGACGCCCCCGCTTCCGCCAAGATCTACAAACTGGCCGGCCAGCAGCTACAGGCAAACACCCGCATCATCATGGCCGGTTACGGGACCTCCGGCGATGGGATCCATGGCTATACGATCAGCCCTGATTTCCGCGTCAAACGCACTGGCGAAAACATTGTCGACCTGTTCGACGCCGATGACGAGCAGGGTTTCAATGGCCCGAATGAAGTCTGGTATGCCGATTTCGACGGAAACGGCCATGACACATTCTGTGAATGGAACCTCGCCTGCTCGGCGAAACTGCCGAACAACCGTGAATCGGGCATTGGCGGTGGCGATTCGGGCGGCCCGTCCTTTATCGAGCAATATGGCGAGTTGATGCTGATCGCCACCAATACCTTCGGCGGTACGCCGGATGGCCTGGTAGGCGGCGCATTCGGTACCTACTTTGGCGGAATCGTCCTCAACAGCTACCTGGGTTACCTGGCGGCGGCGACTGGTGGTGCGATCCAGGTGGTGCCGGAACCCGCCAGCATCGCCGTGTTCGCGCTTGGACTGTTGGCGCTGGCCACCTTGCGCCGCCGCAGGCACCCATGAGATTCAGAGGGCGGCTTGCGGCGCTGGTCTTTGCGCTGCTGCCGCCCGCGCCCTTGACGAGCGCTTGCGCCACCAGATCACCACGCCGGTGACGCTCAGCATCGCCACCACGAGCCCCATCGCGGAGATCAGAATCCGTCCCGGCAGACCCAGGATGCGGCCGGAGTGCAGCGGGAATTGCGCCTGCACGAAGATATCGGCCGCTGTTCCTTTCCAGGGCTGGCGGTCGCCCAGCAGGCGGCCATCGATGCCGTCAAAATACAGCACCGCCGGTCCGACCCCGCCAGCGCCATGGTCGTCTCCCGGCTTGAAAAAACTCACCCCGTAGATACCGTAGGCCTGCGAATAGAACACGCTGCCGGGAGGCTCCTTCCATTCGCGCAGAAGGGATTCCTGGGCGGCCTGTTGCAGGATCTTTTCATAGCTGACGCGAGCCAGGATCGGATTGCGCATGTCCGCCGGCACCCGCGTATCGAATGGCGTGGGAGTCAGCTCCGAGACCGTCTTCATTATCGGGTAGAACACTTCGCGGTACAGGTTCAGCGAAAACGCCGTGAACGCCAGGATGAACAGCAGGCCCCAGGTCCACAAGCTGAAAGCGCGATGCAAGTCGAAATTCAGCTTGGCGCTGCCTCCGCTCCAACGCACTTTCCAGGCTGGTTTCCAGCGCTGCCACCAGTTGCGCGCCGAAGGTGTGCGGGCGCGCACCGGCAGCGTCAGGTAGAAGCCGACAAAGCTGTCCACCATCCACACCATCGCGATGATGCCCATCAGCCAGATGCCCCAGCGGTCAATGCCCCACATCTCGGGGATATGCAGCGAGTAATGCAAGCGGTAGAGGAAGGAAACCAGGGTCTCCTTGCTGATCGGCCAAACCGCACCCCATTCGCGCCTGCCAAGTTCGGCTCCGCTGACAGGATCGACAAAGACCTGGTTGAAGCCCGTAGCGTCTACACCAAAGCCCAGCGACTTGCCCTGCCCGGCGTGCAGCGGAATGTATGAAACCTTCGCGCCGGGATGACGTTGCTCGATCTGGCTTGCCAGCTCCAGCGACGGCTGCGGCTTGCCCGGCGTATGCGCTTCCATCAGGTGGGGGTTGAGCAGGTCGTCCAGTTCATGGTCCCAGGAGATCACCGCACCCGTCAGGCCGCTGATGAACAGGAAGGCTGCCGTCAGCAGGCCAAGGTAGCGGTGCACCAGTGTCCAGGTCGCGCGCATGGTTCCCCTCGTTTTAGAAACTGTACTTCAGGCTTGCCGAGACGCTGCGCGGCGCACCGTACGTAATGGCGCCGTATGCCGCAAACATGCCGAAGTGCTTCTTGTCGAACAGGTTGTTCACGTTGACCTGTGCCGACAGCTGCTTCGTGATGTCGTAGCGTGCCATCAGGCTGGCCAGGGCGAACGAATCCTGTTCGATCAGGCCATTGCTGCCGGCGGGTGCGGCCGGGTCCAGCGTATGCGTACGGCTCTCCCAGTTGACGCCGCCGCCAATGGTGAGCGCATCGAACCGGTAAGTCGTGAAAACGCGGAACAGCTTGCGCGGATAGACGCTGTTGATGTCGCTGCCGGAATCGTCTTTGGCTTTGAACTGCGAATAGCCGGCGGTGGCGTTCCAGCCCCGCGCCAGCTCGCCCGAAAGTTCGAATTCAACGCCGTCGCTCTTGGCTCCATTTGCAGCGCGGTAGTAGGCTTCCGGCGCGAGCGGACCGGTCCCGTCACGGTCGACCAGGCCTGCTTCCTGGGCAAGCTTGTCCTGCTTGATCTTGAAGACGGCCACCGAAGCGTTCAAGCGCCCCTCCAGGAACTCGCCTTTGATGCCGGTTTCATAGCTCTTGCCGATTACCGGATCGAGGATATTGCCCGCCAGATCCTTGCGGTTCTGCGGCTGGAAGATATTGGTGTAGCTGGCGTAAGCGGACAGGTGTTCGCTGATGTCATACACAATGCCGGCATAAGGGGTGACTTCGTGGTGATGTTTTAACCGGTATGCCGGGCTCCAGGCGCCGATGCCGGTCTTGTCATAGTTGGTGAGGCGCGCACCAATCATCGCCTTCATTGGATCCGTGATCGAGAAACGGACAACGCCATACAACGCTTCCTGTTTGGTCACACTGCTTTCATAGAAGGTTGGCGACCCCCATTTTGGCTGCGGATAAGTCGCGCCATTCCAGGTATTGAAGTCGCCCACTGGTGGAGTGCCGCTGCCATAGTCGGCCGCACGGCTGTCCGCATTGAATTCCTGCTTTGAGTGCATATACCCGAATGCAGCTTCATGCCTGCGGCCGGCAAGTTCGAACGGGCCGCTGGCGTGCAGGCTGAAGTCGTCCTGCCTTGTGTGTGTGATGTAGGAGCCGGCGAAAGCACCTACACCCAGGCCGCTTACCCGGTCGGGAACGCCGGACAGGTACAGCAACGCGGAATCGGCTTTGCGGTCACCCTGGCTGAAACTGGCACGCAGTTTCCAGCCATTGTCGAAGCCGTGCTCCAGGTTGGCGAATAGGTTCTCGTATTCGGTCTCCCAGCGGGTCCAGCTGGCGGCCGAGGTTTTCGAAACGTCCCAGTCAGTCTTGCTGCCATCGGTGTACCAGTATGGCAGGCCGCCCCACATCGGGCCTTTCGGATCGTTTTTCTGGCGACTGTAGCCGGCCGACAGCACCGTGTGCGGCGTCAGGTCCGCTTCCACCGTGCCGTAGAAAGTGTGGCTCCTGCTTTTCAAAAGATCGACCCAGCTGTCAGAGCGCTGGTATTCGCCGACCAAGCGGCCACGCACGGTTCCGGTGGCATTGACACCCGTCGCAACGTCCACCATCCCGCGCCGTTCGTTCCAGCGGCCGATGCCCGCCTCAACGCTGCCGGTCAGTTCTTTGCTTGTTGCGCGTTTGCGTACAAGGTTGATCGCCGCCGAAGGATTGCCGGCTCCCGTCATCAGCCCGGTGGCGCCGCGGACGACTTCCACGCGCTCATAGATCGCCAGGCTGCCTGCTACTTCGCCGGAACTCCAGGGTTGGTCCCAGGTAGTCGGCACGCCGTCGATCTGGAGGTTGTCGATATCGAAGCCGCGCGCAGTAAAACCGGCGCGGTGGGTTTCGTACTGGTTGACGGAGATGCCCGTGACATTGTTGACGACATCGGTGACGGTCTGCAGCGCCTGGTCTTCAATACGCTGCTGCGTAACCACGGATACCGATTGCGGTGTATCGCGCAGCGCAATATTCAGCGGCGTGGCCGTGCGGCTTCGGTCGGTGGTGTAGGAATCCAGCTTTTGCGCCGTGACTTGGATCTGCGGCATCAGCGCCGCCTCCTCGGCGAACGCCGCCAGGGGAAAGGCCAGCCCAAGCAATACCACTAACTTCTTCTTGTCCATCGTTACCTCAGCTAATTAGACGTTTATTAGCTGGCAACAAGCTGGCTTTTATAAGAAAACGCAAATGATAACCATTCTCATCTAAAAGTCAACACTTGCTTCTGCAAGTTACTGGATTAGATTGAAATTGACCCAGATCATGCCGCTGGCTTGTGCAAAAGCCTAGACTTTTTCCCATCTGTCCACTCTGGAGGCTGCCATGGGGTTCAAGACTGTCGTAGTGCACATCAACAGTTCGCCGGATACCGAGCGCCGGGTGCGGCTGGCTTCACAGATCGTGCGCATGTCAACAGGCCGCCTGGTGGGAGCAGCCATGAGCGGCATTTCGCGTTTCCTGTATGCCGACCATGCCACCGCAATGGGTGTCAGCATGGCCGCCCAATGCATCGACGAAGCGCGCGAGCAGGCCCGCAACAACCTGCTGCGTTTTGAAACGCAGTGCCAGATGCTGGACCTGCAATCCTTTGAATCGCGCCTGCTCGATGACCAGGCTGCCGATGGTCTGGTACTGCAATCGCGCTATGGCGACCTGGTCGTTTTGGGCCAGGTCAATCCGGACGATCCGATTTCGCCTTTGGAAGAAGAAACCCCGGAATACGTGGCGATGAATAGTGCGCGTCCTGTCCTGGTGGTGCCCTATGCAGGCCATTTCGAAGCGCCCTTCCAGCGCGTGCTGGTAGCCTGGGACGGCAGCATGGAGGCCACCCGCGCCGTGACGGCAGCGATTCCGCTGATGGAGAACGCAAGCAAGGTAACGCTGGCCGTTTTCAATGCGGGCCGCGACCCGGACACCCACGGCAGTGAACCAGGCGCCGACATGGCCCTTTACCTTGCGCGCCACGGCATCCGGGTCGAAGTTTCCGCGCAGGAGACCGCCATTGATGTCGGCTCCGCCCTGCTGTCCTTCGCCGCCGACACCGATGCCGACCTGCTGGTCATGGGCTGCTATGGCCATAGCCGCTTCCGCGAAATCATGCTGGGAGGAGTATCCCGCACTGTCCTGCAAAGCATGACGCTTCCTGTCCTGATGGCACATTAGGGCTATACTGGCCTGCATGCCAAATCCGTTCGCCAATGTCGCCGCCGCATGGCTGGCGCATCCCGTGGAAATGGCCCGGGCCTGGCACGAGCTTGCCACGGTCGCCTGGGCCACCGGGATGCCTGCGCCACTGGCGGAGGCTGCGGAGGGCGATGACCGCTTCAGCGACGAGGCCTGGCGCGACAATCCCTTCTTCCATGGCTTGATGCAGCAGTACCTCGGTTTCACCCGCACCTTGGAACGGCAGGTCTACGACACGCCAGGTGTGGAAGAAAGCGAGGCCCACAGTGCCGCCTTCTGGCTGCGTCATTGGTGCAATGCCCTCGCGCCGAGCAATTTCCCCTTCAGTAATCCCGAAGTCTTGCGGCGCGCTTTCGATAGCGGCGGCGCCAGCCTGAAGCGCGGCTTTGAAGAGTGGTTGCGCGACCTGCTGGCCGGTGACCTGCGCATGGTCGACACGGCGCAATTCCAGCTCGGGCGCGAACTGGCGCCTACGCCGGGCCACGTCGTCATGCGCAACCAGATGATGGAAGTGATCCAGTACACGCCGGTCTGCCCTCAGGTGCGGGCGATGCCGCTGGTCCTGGTGCCGCCCTGGATCAACAAGTACTACATCCTCGACCTGACCGCCCGGCAAAGCATGGTGCGCTACCTGCTTGAACAGGGTTTCGACGTCTTTGTCATCAGCTGGAAGAACCCGCTCGCCAATATGCAGGACGTCAGTTTTGAAGACCACCTGTTCGATGGCATCCTTGCCGCAATCGACGCGGCGCGCGCCATCGCCGGCGTACCGCAAGTGCATGCCGTCGGCTACTGCATTGGCGGTACCGCCCTGGCGGCGCTGATGGCGTGGCTGAACCGGCGCCACCGCGCAACACGGGATATTCCGGTCGCGCACTGGACCCTGCTCGCCACCCTCACCGATTTTTCCAAGCCGGGCGATATTGCCAGCTTCATTAGCGAGGAAAGCGTTGCGCTGCTCGATGGCTTGATGGCACGCCAGGGATTCCTGGACGCGCAGCAGATCGGCTGGAGCTTCCGCATGCTGCGCCCGAACACGCAGATCTGGCGCTACGTGGTACATAAATACCTGCTCGGCGAACCGACGCCCGCATTGGCGCCTTTGGCCTGGAATGCCGATGGGACGCGCCAACAGCGCGCCACACACAGTTTCTGCCTGCGCGAGCTATACCAGGCCAACAAACTCGCACAGGCCGATGCACTGGAACTTCGCGGCCAGAAGCTTGACCTTGGGCGTATCCGCCAACCCTTGTATGCGGTGGGGGCCGTGGCAGATCACATCACCCCCTGGCGCAGCACTTACCGCAGCGCGGCCCTGGTCGGCGCTCCGGTCCATTACGTGCTGACGGCATCCGGCCATATCCTTGGCATCATCAATCCGCCGGGCGGCAGCGCCAAACAGCAATTCTGGTCAGCGCAGCTGATTGCCGGCCGCGATCCCAAGGACTGGCTGGCGGTTCAATCGGCAACCCCAGGTTCGTGGTGGCAGGACTGGGCAGCCTGGCTGCATGGGCGTTGCGGGGAATGGCGCACGCCGGCCGACGAAGCGCATCCCGCTTATCCCTGGCTGTGCGAAGCACCGGGAAATTACGTGCGGGAACGCTAGGCTTGGCCTTATAATTTCGGCTATGAAAAATGACCAGCAACAATTCCGCCGCCGCCTTGCCATACTGGGTGCAATCTGCGTTTTCGGCTTTGCCCTCCTGGCCGGCCGCGTCATCTGGCTGCAGGTTATTCAATGATTGCTCGTGCTTCGTTATGGCGCCGCCTGCGGCCGGTGCTGGCCGTTGACGCGCCTTTGGCCGCCATTCTCGGCCTGTTGCTGATGAGCGGCCTGGTCACCTTGTATTCCGCTTCCGCCGACTTCCCCGGCCGTTTTGAGCTCCAGTTGCGCAATGTGCTGATGGCGCTGGGCTTGATGTGGACCGTGGCGAACATCCCTCCACCGATGTTGATGCGGCATGCGGTCACGCTGTATTCCCTGGGCGTAGCCCTGCTGGTGGCGGTGTTCCTGTTCGGCGTAACGAAAAAAGGTTCAACGCGATGGCTCCATCTCGGCCACGATTTCCAGCCGTCGGAGATGATGAAAATCGCGATGCCAATGATGCTGGCCTGGTACTTCCATCGCTTCGATGGCGCCAAAGGCTGGCAGGTGTTCGTTGCCGCTGCCGTGCTGCTGGCCATCCCCGTCGGCCTGATCGCCAAACAGCCCGATTTCGGTACCGCGATGCTGGTGCTGGCGGCAGGCTTCTACGTCATCGTGCTCGCCGGCCTGTCGTGGAAGGCACTGGCTGCGCTGGCCGTTTGCGGCCTGGCTGCGGTGCCGGTGGTCTGGCAACTGCTGCACGATTTCCAGCGGCAACGCGTCCTGACCTTCCTCAACCCGGATTCCGATCCCACAGGCAAGGGCTTCCAGATCACGCAGGCCAAGATCGCGATCGGATCGGGCGGGATGGCAGGCCGGGGCTGGATGGACGGCACCCAGGGGCATCTCGGCTTCATTCCCGAACGCTCCACCGATTTCATTTTCTCCGTGTTTGCGGAGGAATTCGGTCTGTTTGGCGGCATTGCGCTGCTGGTGATGTACACCTTGCTGATCTGGCGCGGCCTGCAGATATCCGCTGCAGCGGTAACGCCGTTCTCGCGCCTGCTCGGTGGCGCCATCACCATGATCCTGTTCACCTACGCCTTCATCAATATTGGCATGGTCAGCGGCGTGGTGCCGGTGGTTGGCGTACCGCTGCCCTTTTTCAGTTATGGCGGCACCGCCCTGGTAACACTGGGCATCGGCTGCGGGATCCTGATGGCCGTCCGCCGCCAAAGCCAACCCTGAGCTTGTTACAACTGTCCCAGAACAGACAAATTGGCAGGCGGCTGTCCAAGCCGTAACGGAACCGTTGTTGAATTGGCGACACGTTACCGATTTCGATTGAACTGCCGCTGCCTCCCCGTCAAGATTGGAGTACCCCAACCACAACCGGACGGAGAGACGAATGAACTTGAAACACCTTGGCGCTTTCGCACTCGCAGCTTCCTTCAGCCTGGGCGCCTACGCGGCCGATGGCCTGACTGCCAGCATCAGCATGGACAAGCGCGCGCTGGGCCCGCGCGACGACGTGGTCGTGCACGTCACCTTGACCAATACTTCATCGGTACCGCAATACGTCCTGAAGTGGCATACCCCGTTCGGTGAAATCGAAGAATCCCTGTTTGACGTGACCCGCGACGGCGCCAAGGTGGCGTACGAAGGCATGCACGTCAAGCGTCCCGCGCCAACCGCCGCCGATTACTACGTGATCCAGCCCGGCAAATCGCACAAGGTCACGGTGGAACTGTCGCAGATGTATAACATGAGCATCTCGGGCGATTACACCATCCGCTACAGCACCAAGTCGCCTAAGCTGTTCAGCAATGTCGACCCGGCCGGCAAAGCTGTCGACAAGAAGCAGCCTGACACCCTGCAGTCGGCCGCCCTGAGCGTATCGATCGAAGGCGCCCTGCCACGCGGCACCATCGCCAAGGCGCCGGAACAGCCACTGCCAAGCGTAGCCGGACTGTCCTTCAGCAAATGCACGGCCTCCCAGCAAGCCGACATCACAACAGCGGTCTCGACCGCACAAGGCATGGCCAACGATGGCGATGCCTACCTGGGGGCCAATAAATCCGGCACCCGCTATACCAAATGGTTCGGCAGCTACGATTCGGGCCGCTACTCCACCGTGAAATCGCACTTCGTGGCACTGAAGGATGCCTTTGCCACCAAGCCCATTACCGTGGACTGCGGCTGCAAGAAGACCTATTACGCTTATGTGTATCCAACCCAGCCTTACAAGATCTATGTCTGCAAAGCCTTCTGGAGCGCACCAATGTCCGGCACCGACTCCAAGGGCGGCACCCTGGTGCATGAGATGAGCCACTTCAACGTGGTGGCCGGCACCGATGACTGGGTCTATGGCCAATCCGGCGCGGCCAGCCTGGCGATCAGTGATCCAAGCAAGGCCATCGACAACGCCGACTCGCACGAATATTTCGGCGAGAACACCCCAGCCCTGCCATAAGCAGCGCGCCGCCGCTCACCTGCCGGTATGCTCGAAGCGTACCGGTCCAACGGTGAGCGGCACTTCCTTTCCCCCCATGAGGTAATGCCCGGCGTAGCTGATGGTGTACGCGTGACGCCCCGCCAGGAAGCCATATGCCGGAGCCAGGTCGATGCTATTGCTGCGTTGTGTGCCCGGCTTCATGGCCAGGTAATCCTCTTCCGTCAACGGCCCCCGCTTGACCATGATGCCCTGGTATTCGATCGGTTGGCCGGTGGCCGCATCGCGCACCTCGAACAGTTTGCCGAACATTTCCTCTTCGGTGGCCAGTGCCTGCAGTACCTTCACTGTCTGCGGCGAATGGTTGGCCAACACGATATGCAGAACCGGGTGCCCGGCGGCCTCTCTGACGGTGAATGTCACTTCCAGCATTTTCGGTTCCCCTGACAGCGCGCCGGCTGCCAGCAAGGCTGCAATATTGATTTTCACTCCAGACCTCGTTACACGTGAAACCTCGTCCTAACGCGGCTGTTCCAGCGCCTCGCCCACCACTTCCAGGAAATCGTTGATATTCAAGGGCTTGGTCAGGTAGCGGAAGAAACCGGCCTCGAGCGCGGCCTCCACATCCAGCGGCATGGCATTGGCGGACAAGGCAATGATCGGAATGTCGCGCGTCGCGGCATCCTTGCGCAAGCGCCGCTGCGCTTCCCGGCCACTGATACCGGGCAGGTTCATGTCCATCAGTATCGCATTTGGCAGGTATTCGCGCGCCATTGAGACTCCGGTATTGCCGTCGGTGGCCGACAGCAGCTCGGCGTCAAGGTGCAGCTTGACGATTTCCTGCACCAGCTTCAGGTTTGCCGGATTATCCTCCACGTACAGCAGCAGGGGTTTGGTGTGGTGGCCGCGGGCCGCGGCCGGGGCCGGCACGTCCTCTTGCTCATCGCCCCGTGGCAGTCGGGGGGGCTCGGTTGCCTCCATCTCGACGGTGAAAGTGCTGCCTTGGCCGACCGAACTTGTGATGCCAATGGTCGCGTTCATCAACTCGGCCAGGCGCTTGCTGAGCACGAGGCCAATGCCGCTGCCCTCTTCCGCTCCGCCCTCCTGGCCGAGCCGGTTAAAAGGCTGGAACAGCCCTGCCATCTGTTCGCCGCTGAGCCCGGGCCCGTCATCGCGCACCGCCAGCCAGGTGCGCCCCCTGTCGCCCTCGCCGCAATCGACCCAGACGTGGCCGCCTTTGCTGTTGTATTTGACCGCATTGGTCAGCAAGTTGAGCACGATCTGCCGCAACCGGATGCGGTCAGCCTTGACGCACAGCCCGCGTGGTTCGGAAAGATAGACCGTCACCTGGCGCGCATCCGCCATCGCTTCGACCATCTTGCCGGCCTCGTGCAGCAGGTCGTCCAGGACGACCGGCTCCAGCGACAGCGTCACCGCGCCGACTTCGATCTTGGCCAGGTCCAGTGTTTCATTAATCAGGTGCAGCAAATGCTGGCCGGCTTGCACAATATTGCCGGCAAAGGCATAACGCTGCTGTTGGGAGAGCGGCAGTTTTTCATTGTGCAGCAGTTGGCCAAAACCGAGGATGGCATTCAAGGGCGTACGCAGTTCGTGCGACATGCTGGCCAGAAAGCGGTCTTTGGCCTTGCTCGCCTGCTCCAGTTCGAGCTTTTGCTCCAGCAGCTTGCGCTCGATCTGGCGCCGTCCGCTGATGTCGCGAATGGCGCTCGAGACCAGCAGCTCGTCTTCCGTTTTAAGCGGGCTGAGGCTGATCTCCACCGGGAATTCCGAGCCGTCACGGCGCATTGCATACAGCTCGGTGCCGGCGCCCATGGCACGCGGCTGGGCCTTGTCGAAGAAGCTGCTGCGCGCGGCCGGATGGCGTCCGGCGAAGCGGGCTGGAATGAGGATCTCGATCGGCTTGCCGAGCAACTCCTGGCGCTGGTAGCCGAACAATTGTTCCGTCTGCGTGTTCACCAGCACGATTTCCCCGCGCGCATTGACGATCACCATCGGGTCCGGCGCCGATTCCAGCAAACCGCGGAACTTCTGCTCGGCCTTCTTGCGGTCGCCAATATCGCGTATTGCGCTCATCACGATGGCGCCCTCTTCCATCTGGATCATGCTCAAGCTGATTTCGACGGGGAATTCCAGCCCGTCCTTGCGCAAGCCATACAGCTCCAGCCCTGCCCCCATGGTGCGCGTGCGCGGCTGGACGAAATAGTGCGCGCGGTGCGACACATGGCCGCCGCGGAAGCGGTTGGGCAGCAGCACCTCCACCGGCTTACCCAGCATCTCGCGCGGTTCGAAGCCGAACAGGCGCTCGGCCTGGCTGTTGACCAGCACGATGCGGCCGGTGGAATTGGCCATCACGATTGCATCCGGCATCGATTCGAGCAAGCCACGGTAACGCGATTCGACCTGGCGCGCATCGCGCAGCGCCTTGGCATCGGTAATATCGTTCTGGCTGTGGATGATGTACTGGACCTCACCTTGGGCAGTGTAGACCGCCTTGCAGGCCGCGCCGACGTACACCGCCTGGCCATCCTTGCGGCGCCGCAGGTATTCGAAATCGGCGCCGAATTCCTGTCGCACCGGATGGCCCGGCATGCCGGTCAATTCCGCGAGCCGGTGGCCGCGCGCTTCATCTGCGCTGTAGCCGTAGATTTCCGTAGCGCCCCTGGTCCAGAAGATCACGATGTCGTGGGCATCTGTGGCAATGATTCCGCCGGGAGCTTCTTCAAGGATGTACTTGCCCAGGTCAGTTTGCATTTTTGGTCTCTTAGCGGACTCAGCGAAACCAATTGTAAGCGAATTTTGACGAAAAAAAACCGCCGGCCCTTGCGGGCCAGGCGGTCATAGCGCGGGGGTGCGCTCTTTAATTACCAGGAGGCTTTCAAGGTGTAGGTGCCGCTGGCCGAACCAGTGCCACCTGCGTAGTAGTACACCTTGGCATACCACGTTACAGCAGTCGAGCCCGTGTTGGCGCGCGTTACAACATCCGCCTGGCCCGTGCCTTTCACGCTGGAGGCCAATTCGGTGCCGGCGCTGTTGTACAGCTTCAGGTCATAGTCCGAAGTCGCATTCGGCGTCATGGTCGCGGTCAGGGTCTTGCCAGCTGGAACGGTAATGGCGAAGTAGTCCACGTCAGTGCTGGTGCTCATGTTGGCGCTGGCGGTGGTGCAGGACTGGGTGATCGGATTCGCGGTCGCAATGGTGTTATTGCTTTCCGTTTCAGAGATATTGACCGGCGTGCAGGCGCTGCCACTCAGGATGTTCTGCGCCTCGAACTTGGCCTGGAAGGTGTTGGCATAAGTCAGGTCCGATGGGAACAAGGCCTTTGCCGCATTCACGATCGCGGTGGCCATCGCCGGCATCTTGATGTTGGAGCCGAGGCCGAAGTGCGCTTCCAGGATGATCTTGTCGATGTTCGCGCGTGGCTTGCCGGCAGCGATCAGGGACACCATGGACGAATACAGCGGAGCCGACCACAGTTCGTCGGACTGGAAGGTCACGCCGTTCTCGGTCACCGAGGTGTGTGCGCTATAGGACTTGCTGCTGTTGTACTTGGCGTCGGTGCGGTTCAGCATACGGCCGGCCCAGCACGAACCGTGGCCGTCCCAGCTGAAGGCCCATTCCGGGTGGTAGACCTGGCCATTCGGGGTGCTGTACGAATACGAAGCGGCCCAGTAGTCGCCGAAGCCTTCGCCCATGGCGCCGGTGTCGCCGCCGGACCAGCTGGAGTTGATGCTGGCCTGGATGCCATGGCCGTATTCGTGCAGGATCACGTCCGCGTCTTCACTGTCGTTCACGCAGCCGTGGCCGAAGGCCAGGTAGCCGGTGGCACCGGTGCCGCTGAAGTGCGAGTTGTCGTCGCCGTTGACGCCATCGGTATCGACATCCATCGAGCGGTTGAGGATGGACTTGGTACCGGTAAAGCCGAGGGACTGGATGTAGCGCTGGCTCTGGTCGAGATGGAAGTAGACGTTGGTGTCGTCGAATGCGTTGTTGCCGCGCTTGGCAGTCCACACGCCGTTGGTGGTCGTGCTCGGTGCAGTGTTCGGCGCTTCGATGTTCTTGATGTTGACGTATGGGCCGGTCAGCGAATAGACGCCGCCGCTCACGGTGAGGTCGCGCAGGGTCTTGGTCGAGTACGCTGCGTCGAAGGCGGAAGCGGCCGAGGTGTCGGTCAGCGCATCGGTGTTCAACACGGTACGTGGATCCGGGTCGAAGGCGTAGCCGCTGCCGTTGATGCCGGACGCTGCTGCCACCGTTGGGGCGCTGGCGGCCTTCAGCGAGGTCACGCTGGCGCTGGCCTTGGCCGCTTCGGTCGCGGCGTGGCGGTCCAGCATCTGGCCAGGCGCCGCGGCGCGCGCTGCCAGGCTGCGTTCGCCGCCCTTGTTGCTGCGCGGGAGCGAGGTGGAGTAGGAATCGATGACGCTGCCGTCGTGGGCATTCAGGTACTGCACGAAGCCGCCGGTTGGCATTTCAGCTTCGATATTGACCTTGCGTGCCAGCTGTACGCCATCCTTGGTTGGTACCCACACCAGGGTCGACGATGGCACGTTGACCAGGTTGTGCTGCACCTTCATGTTCTTCCAGCCTTTGTCCAGCGCTTCGTCTTCGCTGATCTGCGACTTGTTGTACAGTTGGTTCACGGCGTCGGCATCTGCCTTGGCCGAGATGTGGCGGGTTTCGTTGAAGATCTTTTGCAGGTCGCCGTTCTTGCCGATCGAAACGATGATCTGGGCGCGGTCAACAGGCAGGCCGCGCAGCATCTGCTGGTAGTAGTAGTGCTTGCCGGTCAGCGATTCCTTGACCGAGACCAGCACCAGGTTGCTCAGGTTCGCCGGCAAGCCGAAGCGCGCCGCGTTGACCTTCAGCACGCCTTCTGCGGAGGCGGCCTTGGTGTTGGTAAAGACGGTCAGGTTGTCGACGGTTTTTTCGCCGGCGTGTGCCAGGCTGGCGCAAGCCAGCATGACCATGGAAGCGAGGGTGGTACGGGTTGTGTGGCGCATGTTGTAATTCTCTCCTGAAGCAGTTATAGATCTAGTTTTTGGATGGAACAACGAGCCCCGCCGGGCTTGGCACTCAACAGCGTGAGCGGCGAGTATAACGACTAAAAGATCGCCGATTTCACGGGAAATTTGAATGAAGGTGCAAAACAGGCGAGTCAAGACCGCACACACAACGTTAGAAGGAGTCGTCAGTGAAATTGAACACTTTGTTATTTTTCTTCAGTCTCGGCTGCATGGGCACGGCAGCTGCCATTCCCGACATGGAACCGGACGTCACGGCCCAGGTGGCCGAGGTCCTGGAGTCGATCGCTGACGCCCGGCCGGCGGCGGAGCGTTTCACCGAACGCGGCGCGACTTACCTGGCCGTGCCTGGGGTGCCTGCAATGATGAAAGGCTGCATGCGGCCGCTGCAGCTCGAACTGCTTTCGCGAAACGTAAATGGGGAAGACCGGCTTTACGTGTACCGTGCGAAATGCCAGCCGCAGGCCCTGCGCATCGCCATCGACTTCAACAAGGCGGCCCGCATCAACAGGCTTGAATTGGCTCCTGAGCGCTAGATTCACGCGGCGCTGGACTTGGCGTTGCGTGTGTGGTCAGATATGCATTAATCAGCCAGGAGAAGAGCATGGACGTCATTACGACAGCAGTGACGGCTGGTGCCGGCGAGGGCGGCATCAGTGCCGCCTACCAGATGCTGAAGTCCCGCCTTGCGGCCCAGTCTCCTACGGTCGCCGATGCCATTGCCGATGTTGAGGAAGATCCCGGCTCCCGTTCGCGCCAGTTTGCGCTGAGCGACGCCCTGGCTGCGGCCGGCCTGGCCGGCGATCGCTACCTGCGCGCCGCGGCACGCAACCTCATCGACGAAGTCGAGCGCCGGCGCAGCGCGCGCACGCCGGAAAAGGCCAGCCTGGACGGCGCGCCCGATCATGCCGTAATGAAAGTTTTCTTCGCAACCGATCGCGAGTTGAGCGGAGACCGCCACCCTGCCCGCCTGTTCGGCAGCGCCCGTGGGCAGTTGCGCTATGGAAGCTGCGAAGTCAGCATTCCGCGTGACCATCGCATGGGCGAGATGGAGTCGCCGTCGCTGCTGCGGCTGGAGTTCCGCCAGGATCCCGAGCAGCATGTGGTGTTGCTTTCGGCCGACGTCACGGAACGCGACAGTTACTTCCATGATCTCCAGCAATCCATCGCTGTCCACGGCACGCGCAGCGCCCTGCTCTTCATTCACGGCTACCGTACCACCTTCGAGGACGCGGCACGCCGTACCGGCCAGCTTGCTTACGACCTTGGCTTCCATGGCGCACCAATTTTTTACAGCTGGCCCTCGCAAGGAAAGCTTTCAGGATATATATTGGATGAAGCCAATGTAGAGTGGACCCAGGCCAACCTGGCGACCTTCCTGGTCGATGTCTTGCAGCAGTCGGGCGCCGAGCAGATTTACCTGCTCGCACACAGCATGGGCAGCCGGGCAATGGCCCACGCAACAGCCAGTGTGCTGGCGGCGCGCCCGGACTTGGCCGGCCGCATCCGGGAAGTGATCCTGGCGGCTCCGGATATCGATGCAGATGTTTTCCGCCAGCAGTTGCTGCCGGCACTGTCTGCCGTGCCCAACCCGCTGACTCTGTATGCTTCATCTGAGGATAGTGCCTTGCACGCTTCGAAGTCCGTGCACGGTTACGCCCGCGCCGGCGAGAGCGGTCCGGGCCTGGTGGTAGCGAAGGGGGTCGAGACCATTGACGCCAGCAAGGTGGATACCGGCTTCATTGGCCACAGCTATTTTGCCGAGCAGCGTTCTGCTTTGAGCGATATGTATTACCTGATGAAGCAACATAGCAGGGCCGCCGAGCGTTTCGGCTTGCAGGCGGTCGACAGTGCGATGGGACGCCATTGGACGTTCCGCGTATAACGGAGACTTGTGTATGAGTTATGCCAGTGCACCGGATGAAGCGGTTTTTTGTGTCGACAAATTGCTGCAGTACATGGGGCAGGATGAAAAGGCCCTGAACACGGTGGTCAAAATTGTTCGTGACGGCATCGGCCCGGGCGTAGAGCCGCTCAACCTGGCCGGTGAGGCGATTCGCGACGGCAAATTGATGGAAGCCCGGCGCATCCTGCACAACCTGCGCGGCTCGATCGGCAACCTGGGCGCAAAACGATTCGTAGCGGCGTCACTGGCACTGGAACTGGCCCTGCAAGAGGGCCGAATTGTAGAAATCCCCCTGCTATTCACTGCACTCGAGGGGGAGTTGAAGCTGGTGCATGACCACGCAGGTGCATGGCTTGACCAGCACGCCGGGCGCGCAGCCGCCCGCTAGCAATTGGTTACATCTGTTACCCCAGCCGTTTTTGTGCGGTGCAATAGCCGCATGTTATGATACCGAATAATTTACAAATTTGGCACTTTGGCGAGCCGTGCGCCTTTTACGTCTCGCTTTTCATAAAATCCTGAAAGTTGCTCGCGACTTGACGCACGGCAACTGATTGATATAATGCCATCCGTTCGGGGAAAATACAGGAAATATGGAACTTTTTAACAAGGCGGGAGTGATTGTGACATCCACCCTTGTCATGGTCGGCATGTTGATTGCCTGCCAGGTCAAGGAAGAGGTCGAACCGCCGGCCCCCGTTGTCGAAGCTGTCGCGAAGAAACTTGCCGAACACGGCGGTGCAGCGGCTGAGCGACGCCTGCGTGAATGGGTTGAGCAGGGTTCCCCCGTTGCCGCCCGCGAACTGGGCCTGTTGTACAGCCTGGATGCTGCAAAGCACAAAGAAGCCATGCGCCTGCTGGAAAAAGCCGCCCTCGCCGGTGACGCGGTATCTGTTGACTATCTGTCTACGCGTTTCCGCTCCAGCGCCACAGTCGCCAATGCCGACGGTTCGCGCAGCTGGCCGCTGTACGTCCAGCTGTCTGCCCAGCAGCACGCCAACACCAAGTAATTCGCCCGCACAGTCGCTCGCTTTCTTGAGCGCGATCAACAAGCAGATTTGAGAGCTCCCTACGCTGGTAACTTCACCAGCCAGGGAGTTTTGCCATGTCTCGCTCAATTACCGTTGCGGCAGGAATCACCCTTGTCGCCCTGCTTGCTTGCCAACGAATCAAGCCAGTCGCCGATGTGCTTGCCGATGCACACAAGGCGCATGACAGCGGCGAGGACCGGGCTGCCGTTATCCATCTCAAGAACTTGCTGCAACATGAGCCAGGCCATGCTGCCGCTCGCCGCATGCTGGGAGAGCTGCACCTCGGGCTGGGCGACGCGGTGTCGGCGGAGAAGGAATTGCGGCGCGCACTGGCGCTCGGCCAGCCTCGCCAGGAACTGCTGCCGCTCCTGGTCCGCGCCATGCTGGCCCAAGCCTCTTACCAGGGCCTGCTGGATGAACTGCAAGCGGAAGGGCCCAGGCCCCCGGTCCTGGCCTGGCGCGCCCACGCCCTGCTCGGGCTTGGCAAGGTGGAAGATGCCGGCCAGCTTTACACCCAAGCCCTGCACCAGGACGCCAAGCTGGTCGAAGCGCATCTGGGACAGGCCCGGCTCGCCCTGTTGCGTAACAATCCCGCCGCCGCTGCTGAATCGGTGGAGCGCGCCCTGGCAGCCGAGCCGCATAATATCGACACGCTGCGTTTCAGGGGCGACCTGCTGCGCGTAAAGGGCGACCTGCAGGGCGCCTTCGCGGCATACCGCTCAATTCTCGCGCAAGACAAGAGCAATGTGCAGGCTTTGGCCGATATCGCGGCAGTGCATTTGCTCGAGGGTAAGCCGGATCTAGCCCGGCAGCAACTCGAAGCCGCGCGCAAGGTCCAGCCGGCCAGCCTGGTGATCCTCTACGCCCAGGGGCTGCTTGACCTGGCGGAAGGCAAACACAAATCTGCCCTGGAGCGTGCGCAGCTGGTATTGCGGGCGGCGCCGGATCACCTGCCCAGCATGCTCCTGGCCGCCTCAGTGGAGCTGGAGACCGGCGCCACCTCCCAGGCGCGCGCCCACATCTTGCGCTATCGACAATTCCAGCCGAAAGAACCGTTCGCCCTGCGCTTACTGGCCCAGTGCGACTTACGCGATGGAAAACCACAGGACGCGCTGGCACTGCTGGAGCCGGCCATCGCCGATGCCCCCCAGGAAATTGACTTGTTGGCCCTCGGTGGCGAAGCAGCAATGCGCGCGGGCCGGCACGAGCTGGCCGCACGCTGGTTCGCGCGCGCCAGCAGTCTCGCGCCGGAATCGGGCAGCCTGCTGGCCGCCAACGGCCTGAGCCTGCTTAGCCAGGGCCAGGATGCACGCGCGGTGGACGCCCTGGAGCAAGCCACGCAACGGGAAGGCGGCGCCGCGACGCGCGCCGCGTCCCTGCTGGTCATGACCCACCTGCGCAACCGCAATTTCACCAAGGCCATGGAGCAGGTACGGCAAATGGAGCGGCAGGGCGATAATCCTGCGGTGCAGAACCTGAAAGGCGGTGTCCTGCTGGCGAGCGGCGACCTGGCCGGTGCGCGCAAGGCCTTTTCCCGTTCGCTGGAGCTGGATCCGGCCCATATGCCCGCACTCGACAACCTGGCGGAGCTGGACTGGCTGGAGAAAAAACTGCCCCAGGCGCGCCAGCGCTATTTATTCGCGCTGGAACACAACCGCAGCAGCCTGCCCTTGCTGATGGCGCTGGCCAAACTGGAAGCAAGGGCAGGCAATGTGCCTGCAGCGGCCGGTTGGCTGGAACGAAGCATCGCCGCCGCGCCAATGGCGGTCGCCCCCGTGCAGATGCTGGTGGCACTGCAGTTGCGCAACGGCCAGGCCGCCAAAGCACTTCAGCAGGCGCAGCGATTGCAGGCGGTTCGCCCGAACGAAACGAGCAGCCTGGATTTGCTGGCGCAGGCCGCGTCAGCCGCCGGCCAGCATGCACAGGCGCTGGACAGCCTGCAAAAGCTGGCACTGCTCAGGCCCACCGACCCTGAGATACAGCTAAGAATCGCGCGCAGCGCCCTCGTACTCAACCAGAAACCTGCTGCCTTGCAGGCCGCGCGCAAGGCCGTGACGCTCGACCCGGCCCGGGAAGATGCCCTGCTGTTTGCCAGCGCCCTGCTGCTCGACAACCATGCGTTCGAGGACGCCCGCAAGCTGGCGCAGTCAGTGCAGCAACGGCAGCCCACAGCCGGCATTGGCTTCAAGCTGGAAGGCGACGCCTTGCTGGAAGAAGGCAAGGCCGCCGACGCCGTCCCGCTTTACGAGCGCGCATTTGCCTTGCAGCGCAACGGCAACGTGCTGATTGCGCTGCACCGCGCCCTGCATGCCGCCGGCAAAGTGGAAGCTGCCGACCAGCGCATGCGCGACTGGCTCGGACAGCACCCGGCTGACCAGGCTACGCGTCTGTATTTCGCGAGCCATCTCTTGCAGCAATCGCAGTTCGGTGCCGCACGGAGCGAGTATGAAGCGATCCTGCAACGGGATCCTGACAATGTGCTGGCCCTGAACGACCTGGCGTGGGCACTGCTCCAGGCCAAGAATGGGGACGCCGTAAGGCCGGCAGAGCGGGCCTACCAGCTGGCCCCGGGCAATCCGGCTGTGGCCGACACCCTGGCCTGGGCTCTCGCCGAAAGCGGCAAGCCCGCGCGCGCCTTGCCCCTTCTCAGGAAAGCATTGGAAACTGCACCGACAGCGGCCGACATCCGCCTGCATTATGCGCATGCGCTGTTTCGCAGCGGCGACAAGCGGGCGGCGCGCAGCCAGTGCGAGCAATTGCTGGCAGTCGAGGGCTTCGCCCATCGCGCCGAAGTCGAAGGCTTGCTGGCCAAGCTGTAAGCTGTCGGCGCGCTTTACGCCACTGCTCGCCAGCCCCTGCCCTTGCGGCTGGCGCGGTCCTTGCAACATGGGTCATATCCACCACTGGGAGCACACCATGTTCAAGAGCAAACTTTGCAGGAGCGCCGCCTGGCTTTCGGCCATGGCGATAGCCGGAACGGCCACAGCCACCCCACTCGCCCCCTTCGTGCTGCATGCGCCAGGCGCAGTTGAAATCAAATTCAGCGGTTACGTGGCACGCAGCATCGATACCAGCGGCACACCAGGCATCCGCGAAAGCAGTTTTGGCGCAGGTTACATGACCAGCATCCACGAACTCGGCAACCCGGCCAACCAGCTGTGGCGCAGCGGACAGGACAACCAAAGCATCTCGTTCATGATGTACGGCGCCGGCGATGCCGCAGTACTGCCAGCGCCCGGGACGCCGGCGCACCAGGTCCTGGGGACCGGCTGCACGCACCTCGCGTTTGGCTGTGACGGCAAGATCCATCTCGATTTCTACCTCGACAAGCTGAACGGTGGCACCAATCCCGGCTTTGGCATAGGCGGCATCAAGGCGTCGCAGCGCCAGGGCTTCAATCGCCTGGGAGGCATTACCGACGGCGCCCTCTTGATGCGTTGGGAATTCGTGCCCGGCCTGTCGGCGGCCGCGCCCAATGGCGCACCAGTCACGCTCTACCAGCAATTGAACGGAGTGACGTCGCCGTCTTCCGGTTTCGGCAGCTACCTGGCGCGCTGCGCGGGCGGGCCGGCCTGCAGCTATTTCAGCACCGGCATGCAGCAGGCGGGCGCCGACTTCTATGGCACGAATACGATGACCAGTATCCTGGCCCTGACCGCGATAGGCCAGAACGGGTGGCTGGCCCGCCTGTCCGATCCGGTCATCGCCCAGGTAACGCTGGAGCAGCCGCCCTCCATTGCACTATTCCCGCTTGCTGCAGCCTTGATGCTCCTGGCCCGGCGCCGTCAGCGCGGCTGATAGCGGCCGGGGGCAAGGACGTGCTGCGGATCGAGTGCAGCCTTGATGCGCGCCACGGTGCTCCAGTACGTATCATGGCCGCTGTCCAGGGCGGCCATCGATTGCGGGCCGACGCGGTAGGGTATATAGCCTGCTCCCATCAGTTGCCCGAATGAGGCCTCGTAACATAGCCTGGCGCGCGCCACTTCCGCAGCATCTTCCTGGTCGAAGCAGATCGTCAGCACGCCGCCGAGTACGCGCTCGTTGATCATGCTGAAGGTCTCGAACAGGTCAAAGCCATGCGTGGCAAACACCGGCGCCACCAGGGCATGCACGCGCAGCAAGTCCGTGCCACGCATCGGCAGCACTGGCGCCAGCCACATCATTCCGCAACCATCGCGCGCCGGGTTGGCGCCGAGCGGGAAACCAGTAGGCAGGCCGCCACGGCGGCGCCAGTAAGCTCCCGCCAGGAAGCGCCCATCGGGAATGCCGCGATTCATGTTCAGCAGGGCGCGCCCGAGGTCGACCTGGGCGGCGAGCCGGCTTCCCAGCTTGCCCGGCCCCAACAAGCGGGCAGCGACATTGCCGAGGGCCAGCGCCCTGTCATCGATAAAGCGCAACCGGGCCAGCTTGCCAATTGCCGCCCGCAGGGTGTGGCGCGCCTCCGCAACCTGGGCCGGACGGCCGTAAAGCGCAGCGGACACAGTCCAGGCACCAATGCCGGCGCGCCGGCACAGGCTGCTGCGCAACTCCGGCGGCAACGGCGGACCTTGCGGCCGCAGCGCCGCCGGAAACACCATTCCGCCCGACAGGACACGCAAGTCATTTCCGATATGCACCACGCTGGACAAAGTGCCATCCATGCGCAGGGGCCTGAGCGCGTCCACCACCGCGGCAATGCCTTCGAACTGCGGCACGCTTGCGACCAGGTGGCTGACGACTTCCGTCTGCGGCATCAGCCAGAAACCGAGGCTGGTGACGACGCCGAAATTCGATTGCGTGAACAAACCGTCCAGCCAAGGCCCGACGCCATATGGGTAAAGATGGGCTGCGCTGGCACGCGCGAAATGGCCGAAGCCGGTTTCCAGCGTGTCGCCGTTGGCGAGGACGATGCGCATCCCGGCCACATGCAGCATCCGGTTCCCATAGGGCGTGTGACCAAAGCCGCGCTCGAGGATATTTCCGATCAGGCTGGTGTCGGGCCCTGCCCCCGTGCAATCCATCCAGAGCGGCAACTGGCGTTCGGCCAGATGAGCGGCCAACTGCGCTTGCGTCACGCCCGGTTCAATCACGGCGTAAGCCAGTTCCGTGTCGACGTCGAGAATGCGGTTCATCCCACCCAGGTCCACGATCACCTGGCCCTCGGCGCTTGGATTGGCGTCGCCATAGCCCCAGTTGCGGCCTGTACTGAGTGGATACAGCGGAATCCTGAACTCGCTGGCGCTGCGCACCACAGCCACTACTTCCCCGTGCGACAGCGGGCGCAGCACCGCCAGGGGAGCAACCGGGTGGGCCGAGGTGCTGGCCATATATGGAGCGAGCTGGTCCGGTGCTGTGAGGACCCCTGCGGGGCCAAGCAGCATGCGCCAGGCTTGCAATGCCGGATCGAGTGCAGCCATCTCAATTCCTCCCTTCGCGCAGGCGCACCGTGATACCGGCCTCATCGTGTGGCGAGAAAAAGTAAGGGTAGAAGGAGCGCTCGTTGGGAACCGATTCCATGCGCCCCCCATACAAACTGATTTGCTCCGTCATGTGCGACAAGTCCAGCCGCAGCAGGACGGCAGGCGCGCCGACCCGGCTGCAATGCCGTTCCGCCGCCGCATCGCGAAAGCCCAGCATGCGCTTGTAGAAGCGCACGTGGCGCGGATTGACCTCGATCACATAATCGGTGCACCCATGCAGCTTGTGCGCGTAGACGTAGGAAATGTGGATCAGGGCCGCAAAGATCCGCATGTTGACGTTGCGGTCGATCGCCAGCCGCGCCGGTTCGCACAAGCGCCGCCCTTGTGCCCGCAGTGCAGACAAGATGTCGCCAAAATTTTCATCGGCCGGCAGCCCAATGGCGGGGTCATCCAGGCACAGCGACATCGTGCCGACGGTCTCGCCCATGCTGTCAGCCGCCAGCGTGATGCGGTTCGGTTCGTGCGGTGCGCTGGGATCCACTTCGTAACCGCGCCAACCATACATCTTTTGCAGCAGCACACTGGCCGCTTCACGCTTGCCGGCCGAGTTGGCCAGCCGGATATGAAAGAGTTGCTGGTCGATCGGATGCAGGGGCTGTTCACCGGCTGCGTTTTCGTCGATCAACAAGGAAACAATGGTGTCGTCATCCACGGTGTGTCCTCCTATCGGAATAGGGCTTGGACGCTTGGGCTGGCACAAGGTTCCGCCCGCGTCGGATTTCTTTTCATGCCGCGCCGGCAGCGGGGCGCCAGCACCTGGCACGGATGCTGCTCCTACGACCATGCCGGCAAACCCGCCGCAATCCAATCGGGAGATCCACGCTATGACTACCTTCCGCAAGACTTTACTGGCAGCTGCCGCCCTGTTGGCGACTGGCATTGCCAGCGCACCGGTCCAGGCCTCGACCTTCGCCTCGGCCATCCTCGACATCAGGAATTTCCGCCTGCTGCATTCAAACAATACGGCCTACAGCACGGCCGATTTCACGGTGCTGCAAGGCACCAACGATGCGCACGCAACAGCGTCCCTGAACGGCGTTTTCGCCAACGGAACGGCGTCCATTCCCATCCTGGCCGGCACGCCAAACGTCACGAACCGCTGCGTCGGCGCACCCTGCCCTGGCTTGCTCGATAACGACTTCAGCCATTTCGCCAGCCCGCCGCCGGTTCCCGGCACCTTCGGCTATGCCGACCAGGACCTGACCGGTGCATCGATCACCATCAACGGCAACGCGGCCGGGGCACGCGCGCGCACACGCGCCGATGCCTCGACTGCGCTGAACGCAATTGCTTCGGGTAACTCCGATGTGGGGACGTCGACGACCTTCCAGTTCACCCTTGGCGCCGCCGATACCATGACCGTCTCGTTCGATGCCACCGCCTTCACCCAGGCATTCGTATCGGCTGGGTCGGGTCCCGATGCCAACGCCAATGCGCGCCTGTCGTGGTCCATCAATATCGTCGACCTGACCACCCAGGCCACGATCTTCGACTTTGCGCCGCCCGACCTGAATGCCCTCAGCGTGCGAAGCCGCACCGACGGCAGCCCCGGTCTCCTTTCTTACAATTTTGCCACCGTGCCCGGCGTCCCACTGACCAAGGTGTCGCCTTTGCTGACAGCCGGCACCAGTTACCAGATCACGATCCAGCACAACACCCTGGCCAATGCCTTGCAGCAGGAATTGCCGGAACCGGATTCGCTCGCCGTGCTTGCTGCCGGCATGCTGGCGATGTCAGCCGCGCTGCGCCGCCGCAAATCCTGACCGGTTTTTGACAGGCCTCAACGTTCGGGCGGGTTCGCCAGCCAGGCTGGAAACCCGCCCATATAATCCAAAGGACCGAGGCGTATCACCAGGGAGCGCAGCATGGAGCATCTCTTAAGCCAATTGCTGTCCAGCCTGAAAGGTATCTGGAAGCACCGCTGGGCAGGATTCGGCGTCACCTGGCTGATCGTGCTGGCTGGCTGGGCCAAGGTCTATTCCCTCCCCAACGAGTACCAGAGCACGGCGCGCGTATTCGTCGACACCCAAAGCATTCTCAAGCCCTTGATGGTCGGCATGACCAGCATGCCCAACGTCGAGCAGCAGGTGGCGATCATGAGCCGGACTTTGCTGAGCCGGCCCAATATCGACCGCGTGCTGCGCATGGTCGACCTCGATGTGCGCACCGTGACCGCGCGCGAACATGATGCGATGGTCGACGAGATGCTGAAACGAATCCACATCAACGGCACCGGCACCTACGATATCTACACCATCAACTACACGCATTCCGACCCGCGCCAGGTCCGCGATGTGGTACAGGCACTGCTGTCGATTTTTGTCGAAGGCAGTTTCAGGGGAAAAAAAGGCGACTCCGAAAAGGCGGTTCAGTTCATCGACGACCAGATCAGGAGTTACGAAGACCGCCTGCTGACCGCGGAAAACGCGGTCAAGGAATTCCGCCTGAAGCACAACTACCTGCTGCCGCGCGAAGGGCAGGACTATGGCGGCAAGCTGTTGACGGCCAGCGAATCGCTGGCCAGCGCCCAGCTCGAATTGGCCGAAGCGGAACAGGCGCGCAAGGCCATTGAAGCCCAGTTCGGCGGCGATGAACCCTTGCTTTCCGTGGTCGGTACGCCAGGCGAGGTGTCCGAACTGGACGCCCGCATCAGTGCGTTGAACAAGAACCTTGATACCCTGCGCATGCAATACACCGACCAGCATCCGGACGTCGTTGCCGCCTTGCGCCTGATCGCCCAGCTCGACGAAAAGCGCCAGCAGGAACGCCAGAAGCAGGCAGACCCGGCCGATACCGCACGCCAGTACAGCCCCTTGTTCCAGCAAATGAAGGTGGCCCTGGCCGAGTCGGAGGCACGCGTTGCCGCCTTGCGGGCGCGTGTTGAAGCCATGCAGCAGCGCCAACAGCAATTGCAGGAACAGCGCAATGCGGTGCCGGAACTCGAATCGCAACTGGGGCAATTGACGCGCGACTACCAGATCAACAAGGAGAACTACGAAAAGCTCATCGCACGTCGTGAAGCAGCCAAGCTGTCGGGCGAATTGACAACGACGACCGAGATGATGAGCTTCAAGATCATCGATCCGCCGACCATGCCGCAGCGCCCGATTGGCCCCAACCGCGCCCTCTACTACAGCGCAGTCCTGGCGGCGGGCCTGGCCGGCGGCGCGGCGGCCGCACTGGGCCTGTCCGAAATGCGTCCCACCTTCCTGAGCCCGGCTGAATTGCGCACGGCGACGGGTTTACGCGTCCTCGGCACCATCGGCATGAACTGGACGGATGACGAAAAGCGCCGCCACGCACGCGACCGCCTCGGTTTCGGCGCAGGCAGCGCCTGCCTCCTGCTCGGATATGGCGGCGTCATGGTGTTCACCCTGTTCTACCAATAATCGGAGGCCCCATGCAATTGCCGCCCAGTTTGCTCGAAGTAGTGCCGCCGACCGAGCTAGGCTATGCCGACATCAACCTGGTGCGCATGCGCCAGCGGGGCATGGTGACGCATGAAAGCGGCCGCACTTCGGTTGCCGAGGATTTTCGCATCGTCAAGCGCCACTTGCTGAACGACGCCCGCTCCAGCGGCGCCAACGCCATCCCGCATGGCAACCTGATCATTGTTACCAGCGCCTTGCCGGGTGAAGGAAAGACGTACTGCGCGGTCAACCTGGCGATGAGCATCTCGATGGAGAAGGATGCCCGCGCACTGCTGGTCGATGCCGACGTGGCGCGGCCGTCGGTCCTGAAAGTGCTCGGGCTGCAAGCCGAGCGCGGACTGATGAACGTGCTGCTCGACGGCGGCGTCGAATTGTCCGACGTCATCCTGCGTACCAACGTGCCGTCCCTGACCTTGCTTCCGTCAGGGCCCGCCAGCCGGCACGCAACCGAGTTGCTCGCCAGCCGCAACATGAGCCGCCTGCTCGATGAGCTCGCCAGCCGCTACCCGGATCGCATCATCGTGTTCGACTCGCCTCCTTTGCTGCTGACCACCGAAGCCAGCGTGCTGGTGTCGCAGATGGGACAGGTGGTCATGGTCGTCGAAGCCGAGACAACCAGCCAGTCCGCAGTGCAGGCTGCCCTGCAGCGCATCGAGCATTGCCGGCACGTCAACCTGGTCTACAACAAGTCGCGTGCCTTCCCAGGCGCTGAATACTACGGGTACTACGAATGATTGATGCTGCGGCCATCGGCGTTCTCCTGTTGTGCGCCTACATCTTGCACAAGGTGCGGAACATGCATTTGCTGGTGCATGCGATGAAGGACGACTCGCGGCAAGAACATGCTTCGCTGTTCCGCCAGCTCGAAGCGCTGCAAGGCCTGTATATCAGCCTCGGGCTGCAACGCGCACTGCCCTTGACACGGGGCTGGGCTGCGTCACCGGACTTTCTCCAGGAACTGGCAGCCCACGCGCTCGATGAGAAACCCTTGTGCGTTGTCGAATGCAGCAGCGGGACTTCAACCCTTGTTCTGGCGCGCTGCATGCAAATGAACGGCGCCGGCAAGGTGTATAGCCTGGAACACGATCCTGCCTATGCCCGGCGCACGCGGCGCCAGCTCGAGCTGCACGGCCTGGCGGATTGGGCCACAGTCATCGATGCTCCGCTGCTGACGCAATCGTTCGGCGATCGCCAGCAGCCGTGGTACGACTGCAGCGGCTTGAGTACCGGCCAGGCGATCGAGATGGTTGTCATTGACGGCCCCCCGCAGGCGACCAGCGATGCCGCGCGCTACCCGGCAGGGCCGATACTGTTCCCCCGGATGGCTCCGGGCGCTGCGATCTTCCTCGACGATGCGATGCGCCCCGGCGAGCGCACGGCCCTGCAGCGCTGGGCCGATGAATTTCCCGAACTGGAGATTACTTCGCTGCCCTGCGAAAAGGGCGCCGCAATGTTGCGCTACCGGCCGAAAGCATAAGACTCACACCGCATTGGCAGGGACCAGTTCGCGGTAACAGGCCGCCACCTGGGTTGCCACGCGCTGCCAGGTGAACTGTTCCACCATCGACTGCACACTGGTGCGCTCCGGTGGACGGGATGCAAGGCCGATGATGGCCTCGCGCTGGCCGGCCCTGTCGTTCCAGGCGACTTTCCGCAGCATGGCTTCCGATCCCGCCAGTTGCAGCGCACTGTCCTGGGTCATCACAACCGGTGTGCCGGCAGCCAATGCCTCAAGCACCGAGAGCGGGAAGATTTCGCCCTGGCTCGGAAGCGCCACCACCGAGGCGGCCGCGTAGGCACTGGCCAGCAAGGGATCTTCATGGTCCAGTGCTCCCAGCCAGCGCGCCCAGGGTGACTTCAACACCTCTTGCAGGTAGTCATGCTCTTCCCTGGCGACGGGCCCGATCATCACCAGCGGCAGTTCGCTGCCTTCCAATGCACGCGCCAGGCCAAGCTGGTTCTTGTATGAGGACACCGCACCCACGGTCAGCACGAATGGACCAACAATGCCGGTCCGATGGCGGAACAACTCGCCCTTGGCAATGAAGAACTGGCGGCTGATCCCGTTCGGGAAGACACGGATCTTGGCGCGGTCGGTCAGGAAGCCGTTCACGATCGCCTCCCGTTCCGCCTCGCCAAGCGCGATCACCAGGTCGGCCAGTTGCAGTGCCCGCTTCGTCTGAGCGTAGCTTGTTTGCAAGTTGTAGGAACAGATGCGGCCCGCCAACCGGTCCGCCACCCTGGCGCGAAGGCCGGCGCTGCGGTCCCAGGTGGGAGACACCAAAGGCGACAGCACAACAGGCAATCCCAGTTCGACTGCGGACTCCACCACGCGGAAATTGCCGTTGAACGCGGAAAAGACGTGGATCAGGTCGAAATCGCTCAACTTCTGGCGTGCCGGATCAACCAACTCAGCCGACATCGAAGCATCAAGGTGGTTTAGCGCGGATACCGTCTCGCGCACCTGCACTTGCAGGCCGCCATCGCGCTGGAACAACATGGGATAAGACAGGATTCCGATGCGCATGACGCCCTCCCCTTATTGCTGCCATCCAGTCCGGCGCAGGAAATTGGCCAGCGGGTGCTGCTGGAGCCAGATCGCCACACCCCATCCAAGCGCACCCGCAACGCCACCTGCCAGCAAATGCAACACTCCCAACACTTCAGCGCGCGCTGCCGCGATGATGAGCAAGGCAGGTGCGAGCGCTGCGCACGTGGCCAGTGCGCTCTTGCGCAGCGCTTGCAGCAAATCCGAAAGCTTCAGTCCGTACAACGCATGCAGGCATTGCAAGACAAGCCAACTGCGCCACACCAGGCTCAGGGCCACAGCCGCCGCAAGCCAGGGCAGCCCCGCCAGGCCAGCTGGGACCAGCATTGCCAGCCGGCCCAGCACGGCAAGCGCGTCGATCCGCGCCTGCTCCGCGATATGCCCTGTCGCTACCAGCAGGTGGCGCCCCATATTGAACATGCTATACAGCGCGGCAGCACCGCACATGATCCGTATCAAAGGTACGCAAGCTTGCCACTGCTGGCCATACAACAGCGTCACCAGCGGCCCGGCGAACAAGCCCGCAAACAGGAAAAAGGGCCAGGACAAAGCCGTCATACAGGCGGCGGCCGAGATGTATGCCTGCAAGGGATCGCCTCCCTCGCGGGCTTGCCTTGCGAACAAGGGAAACATCACCGGCGACACTGCGCTGGTGACAGCCTGGTTGAAAAGCGAAAGCACCGACTGTGCCTTGCCAAGCAATGCCACCTCCGCCGCGCCAAGCAGCTTGCCGGCGATCAGGTCCGGCGCCACCACGCCCACTTCGTCGATCGCATTGGCGGTGACAGCGAGTCCGCCTGGCCGCAACAGCGCTGCGACGCCACGCATTCCGGGGCGCCACGCCATGCCGGCGGGTTGCTGGAGCAACGCGGCCAGGAAGCCGACAGCCGTCGCCGCAAAACTGCCCCAGGCCAGCGCGCAGGGCCCCAGGCCGTAGGCTGCCAGGGCGATGGTCGCTGCAAATTGCGTTACGTTGTAGCTGGCGGAGACACGGAGCAGCGCCGCGGCACGCATCTCACGGCGCAGCATGGAAGTCACCTGCGACGAGAATGGAACCAGCACGAAATTCAGCGCCAGGATGCGCAAGACTCTCGACAACAGCGCCTGGTGATAGAAAGCGGCGAGCGGTTCGGCCAAGCCGGCCAGCAGCAGCGCGAGGCTCCACCCCATCCCGATCGATATGGACAGCAAGGCGCGCTGTTCTTCAGCCGTCAAGTCGCGCCTGGCGACCAGCAACTGGCCCGTTCCAAGGTCGCGAAACACCTGCGCCAGCCCGGTCAACACCGCGGCAATCGAATAGACGCCCATCTCTGTCGGCGACAGCAAGCGCGCAAGGACGATGGACGAAGCCAATGCCAAAGCGGCCTGCAGGTACTTTTCAGCGAAGCCGAATGCCAGGTTGCGCGCTATGCCGCGCATCTCATGCCAGCCCGTCGTAGAATGCTTCGACCTGTGCACTGATTACCGGCACTGCATAGCGTGCTTCTACTTCAGCCCGGCCCTGGCGGCCCATTTCAAGGCGCCGGGCGGGGTCGTCGAGCAGCTCAGTGATCACGCTGGCGGCATGGCCGATATCACCCGGTTCCAGCAGGACGCCGCCGGCACTGCCCTGCAGAATGTCCTCGCTCCCAGGCACGCGCGTGGCCAGCGCAGGCACACCGCAGGCCATCGCTTCGATCGTGGCAATGCCGAATCCTTCGCGTCGGCTGACCAGCAGGTGCAAATCCATGGCCGGGATGATCGATTCGACCTGCGCCTGGAACCCGGTGAAGATCACGCGCCGCGTCAGCCGCTGGCGGCGCACAAGGTCCCGCAGCGAGGATTCCAGCGGCCCACTACCCACCAGCAAGAGCTTCAGGCGAGGCCGCGATTGGGCAAGGTGGGCGAAGATTGCCAGGAGTTCCTCCGGCCGCTTCTGCGCCGACAGGCGGCCCACGCTGCCGATCACTTCGTCATTGTCGGCGATTCCCCACTGGCGCCGCGCCGCCGCTCGGCGCCGCGAGCTGGCCTGGAAGCGCCGCACGTCAACGCAGTTCGGTATGACCGCCAGCCTCACATCGGCTGGCATCCATTGACGATACAGCGCCAGGAAATGCTTCATCGCAGAGTCCGAGACAGCGTATACGCCCTTCACTCCCGACAACGCCCGCTGCAGCAAGCCCCGCTGCCATTCATTGAATTCAGTGCGGGGAAAGGCGTTATGGACACTGATCACCGCTGGCACGCCACAATGCTGGGCCAGCCAAAGGGCGCTGGCGCCGTAGGTCGTCCAGCAGAACGCCACGTGCACTAGGTCGGGCCGCAGCTTGCGCAAGGCTGGAGCGGAGAAAGCCATGGTGCGCAGGCGATTCAGGCGCCGCCAGGGCCATTCTTCGAGCATCGGCGGCACCTTCAAGTCTGCGATTTCGACGCATTCGTCCTGCGCCGACTGGCGCCAGCGCTCATCGCCGGCAAAACGCGGTGGCGCCAGTACACAGTCATAGCCCACCCCTTTCAGGAAGCGGGCTTCGTCGAGCATGCGCAACTCCATGCCACCGAGTTCGCCCGAAAAGCTGGTAATCACGATGCGCCTGCTGGCCGGCCGTTTGTTGGCGGCCGCCGCTTCCGCGATATAGCCGCCCAGGTAAGCCAGTTCCCATCTGCGCTGGAAAATCCGCTCTGGCTGGCGCAGCAGCAGGGCCGCGGCCAGCCCGCACAATTCCTCCGCGTACTTGCGCAACATCCAGCGCGGCGCACCAAACAGTTCAGGGAACTGGCCGGGCCTTGTCAGGCGGCAGGCACCGCGGCCATAGCGCCGGGCACGCGCCATGACCCAATCCGGCGTCAACTGCACCGGGCGTATATGGTGGGCGACACGGGCAGCGGGGCAGAACCAGGACTGGAATCCTGCACCTTCGAGCAGACGGGTGAAACTGACTTCGCCGCCCATCGCATACTCGCCCGCGGCTGGCCCGATCGATTCATCGAAACGGTAGCCATGGCGGAAGACTTCGCCCCGCACCGCCATATTGGCGCCCCAGACCAGCCCCGGATACACGGGTCCCTCGGGCAGCATTGGATCGGTCAGGCCATACGTCAAACCACAAGGCACAAGCCGCAACAGCCATTCCGGCGGCGGCTCGCTCCAGTCCGGGATGATGCTGCCGCCAAAGATCGCAAAGCCTTTTCGCTCGGTTGCCGCATCGGCATAGCGGACCAGCCAATCACGGTCCGGGGTCGCATCGTCATCCGTGAACACGAACAGCCTTGTGTCGGGGCCTTTCATCGCCAGCGCCAGGCCATGGTTCAGCGCCACATTCTTGCCGCGCCGCGGTTCGTAGGCATAGTGGAGGGGCAAGCGGCTGGTGTAGGACATCAGCAGTTCGCGCGTGCCATCATTACTGCCGTTGTCCACCACCAGCAGGCGCCATCCCTCTTCCGGGCTGTGCAACTGCGTGTAGGCATCGAGTACGCGCGGCAAAGTACGCACACCATTGAACGTGGCCATCAGCACAGTCAGCATGATGTTTCCTCCTTGGAGGTCCCAGTCTATGCAAGGTGCCGTCGCAGCCGCTTGCGCTAGCTCAAAGAGCCCGCGCGGGGCTTTGCTGTAATGGATGCATGTCCGCGCGCTTCCTGCATACCGTTTCCGAACTCGGCCCGGCCAATGCCGCCTGGTACGCCGGCGCGCGGCTGGCCCAGTGCCTCGGCTTGCGCATGTGGCGTTATCAGTTCGTTGCGCAGCGCGTGGCCAGCACGCCGATGCGCAGCCGGCCCGGCAAGCTCGTGATCCGCGCAATAGCCACCCTGGCCGACCTGCCGCCGCACTATCCACGGCCGCGGGAAATTGTCGCAGCGCGCTTCCGCCAGGGTGGCTACAGCATCGCGGCCTGGAAAGGCAGCGAACTCGCCGGCATCCTCTGGTACCAGTTCGGCGCCTACGAAGAAGACGAAGTCCGGGTCCGGTATTGCCTGCCTTCGCCGCACTCCTGCTGGGACTATGACGTTTTCGTACAGCCGCACCTGCGCCTGGGGACCGCTTTCTGCCGACTGTGGGACGAGGCGCACAGCCGCATGCATGCACGCGGCATCCAATGGACCTGCAGCCGGATTTCCGCCTTCAATCCGGGTTCGCTGCGGGCACACCTGCGTATCGGTGCCGTCCATCTTGGCAGCGCCACTTTCGTCGCGCTGGGGCGCTGGCAACTCATGGTCGCGAGCCGGCCGCCTTACATCCACCTTTCCGGCGGCCCCGATTCGCGGCCGCAACTGGTTTTCGACACCGGCCCGCTGGAACATGGAGAACAACAATGCCCCATTACCTGATACTGCTTGCGGCGCTCGCAGCCGACTGTCCGCCCTACAGCAAAGGCACCACAGGCGGCGACTATTACAACTCGGACGACGCCCGGGGGCTCTCCGTTGTCGAGACCTTCCATTTCGGTCCCCAAGTGGAAGCGCTTCAGCACGGGATGTCAGGTGCAATCGGGGGCGACATCGGCTACACGCTGGAACACTTCCCCAACCACCCGCGCGCATTGGCGGCAATGGCGAAACTCGCGCTGCGCGCCAGGAAGGCCCAGCCGCCTGGTGCGTCCTTTACGGTGGAATGCTACTTCCAGCGCGCCATCGATTTCGTTCCCACTGACGGCGCGGCGCGTGGGCTGTTCGGCGCCTACCTGCTTTCGCTGCGCCGCGACGGCGACGCCGTCGAGCAACTGCAAGCGGCGCTTCGGCTGCAACCCGGCAATGCCGCCGCCTGGTATAACCTTGGCCTGGCCCAGGTGCGGCGCAAGCAATGGCCGGCTGCGCTGGACGCAGCACACAAAGCATATGGACTCGGCTTTCCCCTACCCGGCTTGCGGCAGCAACTGAAAGCGGCACGCGAATGGCGTGATCCCGAATCACTTGATCCCGTGGTGGCTCATTAGGTCATACAGGGTTGGCCTGCTCACGCCAAGCAATTCGGAAGCCCGCGCGATGTTCCCGCCGGTTCGCGCCAGCGCTTTGACCATCACCCTGTATTCGGCGGCGTTGCGTGCATCGCGCAAATCGATATTTTCCGCCTGCGGCGCACCCGGCGGCAAACCCAGGTCTTCCAGCGTGATATGGGGCCCTTCGCTCATGATGACGGCACGCTTGATGCAATTCTCGATTTCCCGCACATTGCCCGGCCAGCCATAAGCTTCAATGGCGGCCAGGGCATCGGGATGGAATGGCAGGGCCGGCCGCCCCTCCGCTTGCAGGAAACGATGACGGAAGTGCTGTGCCAGCAGGACCGCATCCCCGATCCGTTCGCGCAGCGGCGGCACCACCAGCACGATTTCACTCAGGCGGTAGAACAGGTCTTCGCGAAAGCGACCTTCGTCGACCATGGCCTTCAGGTTGCGGTGCGTGGCGCAGACGATGCGCACGTCCACCGCGATTTCGCTGCGGCCACCCAAGCGCTCAATCACGCGCTCCTGCAGGAAGCGCAGCATTTTCGCTTGCAGTGGCAATGCCATGTCGCCGATTTCATCGAGGAAGAAGGTACCACCTGCTGCCAGCTCGATCTTGCCCAGCGTCTGCCGTTCTGCGCCCGTAAACGCGCCCTTCTCGTAGCCAAAGAGCTCACTCTCCAGCAGATGCTCGGGAATGGCAGCGCAATTGATCGCTACCATGCGGCGGTCATGCCGCGCACTCAGTTCGTGCAAGCCGCGCGCCAGCACTTCCTTGCCGCATCCCGAGGCGCCCATCAGCATCACGGTGGCGGAACTGGGGGCGACCTTTTCGATGCTGCGGCACACGCGCAACATGCCGGGATCGCGCGTCACCAGTCCCGCCAGCGGCGAGTCGACCTCGGTTTGCAGCATGCGCCGGTTTTCCTGCTGTACCGCGTACAGGAAGAACGCACGCTCCGCCATCAAGCGCAACATGTCGCCATCCAGCGGCTTCTGGTGGAAATCGTAGGCCCCGAGCGCCATCGCTTTCAGCACGTTCTCGCGATCCTGGTTGCCGGACAGGACGATCACCTTGGTATCTGCCGCAATTGCCAGCATTTGCTGCAGCAGGAGCAGGCCTTCGCTGGCGCTGTCGGGTTCCGGCGGCAAGCCCAGGTCCATCGTGACCACCGCCGGCTGGTGCCGGCGCAACTGCCCGAGGGCAGCATCGCGGTTGCCCGCAAATACCACCTCATACGCGTCCAAGGCCCAGCGCAACTGCTTTTGCAGGCCCAGGTCGTCCTCCACCACGAGCAGCTTTTTCCTGGTCATGAGCCCATGATGCAGCATGCCGCCAGTGGGGCTTTTGAGGCAGCGCAACGGCAAATAGTTTATATTGTTGCTTATTACGCTAAAAATCAGCCCGAAACACCATGAAATTCGATGTTGTGATTGTCGGTAGCGGCCTGGCCGGCCTCTCTGTAGCACTCCACCTGGCGGAAAGCCGCAAAGTAGCCATCATCTCCAAACGGGCCCTGCTCGACGGCGCCAGCAACTGGGCCCAGGGCGGTATCGCTGCCGTACTCGATTCCGGCGACAGCCATGAGCAGCATATTGCCGACACCTTGGTGGCCGGCGGCGGCTTATGCGATGAAGGCGCGACGCGCTTCATCGTCGAACACGGCCGTGAGGCCATTGAGTGGCTGATCGGCCTTGGCGTGCCCTTCACGCGCGACGCGAGTGCGGAACTTGGCTTCCATTTGACCCGCGAGGGCGGCCACAGCCAGCGTCGCATCATCCACGCCGCCGACGCCACCGGGCACGCCGTGCAAGTCACGCTGGAAGAAAAAGTACGTGCGCATCCGAATATCAGCCTGTTTGAGCATCATTGCGCGATCGACCTGATCACCACCGACAAGCTTGGCCCGCGCCCGGCAAACTCGCAACCGCGCTGCCACGGCCTGTATGTGCAGGACGTAACGACCGGCCAGGTGCATACGGTAACCGCCGAGCATACGGTGATGGCGACCGGCGGCGCCGGTAAAGTCTACCTGTACACCACCAATCCCGACACCGCCAGCGGCGACGGCATTGCGATGGCATGGCGCGCCGGCTGCCGCGTGTCGAACATGGAGTTCATCCAGTTCCACCCGACTTGCCTGTACCACCCTTACGCCAAATCCTTCCTGATCACGGAAGCGATTCGCGGCGAAGGCGGCTTGCTCAAGCTGCCTCCGGAAGCGGGGGCCGCAGCTGGCCAGCGTTTCATGCTGGCCCATGACGAGCGTGCCGAATTGGCGCCGCGCGACGTGGTGGCACGCGCCATCGACTTCGAGATCAAGAAACGCGGCCTGGATTATGTGCACCTGGATATCAGCCACAAGCCAGCCGACTTCCTGATCGAACACTTCCCGACCATTTACGCGCGCTGCCTGGAACTGGGCATCGACATCACCAAGCAGCCGATTCCGATCGTGCCTGCAGCGCATTACACTTGCGGCGGCGTCGTGACCGACCTGTTTGGCCGCACCGACCTGCCGGGCCTGTATGCTGTGGGCGAGACGGCTTGCACCGGGCTGCACGGGGCCAACCGCCTGGCCAGCAACTCCCTGCTCGAATGCGTCGTGATCGGCCGCGCCTGCGCCCAGGACATCCTGGCCCAGGACAAGGAAAGCACGCCCTACCTCCCGGACTGGGATGAAAGCCGCGTGACGGACGCCGACGAAGAAGTGGTGATCTCGCACAACTGGGACGAGCTGCGCCGCTTCATGTGGAACTACGTGGGTATCGTGCGCACCACCAAACGCCTGGAACGTGCGCAGCACCGTATCGCCCTGCTGAAAGAGGAAATCGACGAGTATTACCGCCACTTCCGCATCACCAGCGACCTGCTGGAGTTGCGCAACCTGGTGGAAGTCGCTTCCCTGATCGTCAACAGTGCGCTGCAAAGGCGCGAAAGCCGCGGCCTGCATTTCAGCCGCAACTACCCGGCCACGTTACCTAAAGCCCTGCCGACCGTGCTTACGCCGGAGCGCCGCTGAGATAGGCTAAGGCACGTTCACCTCGTGCCGCAGCCCAAGACGCTTCAACTCCCCGTTATCGACCAGGCGCTGGAATTCCGCATCGAATTCCTTGCGCAAGGTATCGGAGGCGGGGCGCTTGGGAAACGCAAAATAGCCATCCTGCACTTCGATCACGCGCGGCAGCATGACCAGTTGGCCCGACAGCCCCAGCCGGCCCAGCACAGGTTCCGTATTGCGCCGGTTGGTGGCAAACATCTGGGCATGTTGCGCGGCCAGCATCTTCAGCCCGCTATCCACGCTGTTTACAACATCCACCCGTAATTGCGGCCTCGCCTTGTCGAAAGCCGCGCCATAGGCCCAGCCGTTGACGATGGCGATGCGCTGCTCGGACAAGGATGCGTAGTCGCCGCTCCAATCCGGCATCGCACCTTTGCGGACGTAGAACACCATCTGGTCCTGGTAGAACGGCAGCTTGGAGAACGACATGATTTGCTGGCGTTCGAACGTCTTGTAGGGACCGACCAGGATGTCAGCCTTGCCCTGCGCAACCAGGGCCTGGGCCCGTGCCCAAGGATAGAGCTCAAAGACGGCCCGATGCCCCAGGCGTTCGGCAATGAGGCGGATGACCTCCGGCCCCAGGCCGACGATCTCACCTTCCTGGCCGCGTTCATATACGCGTTCGAAATGGGTACCGATCACCAGCAGATCGCGGGCGGCCGCCGGCAGGCAGCAAAGCAAGGCGAGGATAGCAGCAGCGAATTTGCGCATGGAATCTCCCTGGGTGCTTCCCTATGATAGCATTCCCTGATGACAAATCCAGCCACACTGCGCGCCGCTACGGCAGCCGATATCCAGGCCATGGAGGCCCTGATCCAGCGTTCGGGTATCCAGCTTAGCAAGGGCTTTTATACGGATGAACAAGCCGCAGCCGTGACGCGCCATGTCTTTGGCGTCGATACGCAACTGGTGGCAGACGGCACCTACTTTGTCATTGAACGTGATGGCGAGCTGCGGGCCTGCGGCGGCTGGAGCAAGCGCGCCACACTATTTGGCGGCGACCAGCACAAATCCGGCCCGGACCCGCTGCTCGATCCGGCCACCCAGCCGGCTCGCATACGTGCCTTCTTCGTCGATCCATCCGTGCCCCGCCAAGGCTTCGGGCGCATGCTGATGGAGCATTGCGAGCGCGAGGCGGCCGCCGCTGGCTTTGTGGCCATGGAACTTGCCGCCACCATGCCTGGGGTGCCACTCTATATGGCATGTGGCTTTGAACCGGTAGAGGACTTTGCGCTTGCGCTGCCCGGCGATGTTTCGGTGCCGTTATCGCGCATGCGCAAACGCATCGCTTAATTGCTGTTGAAGCCTTTGCCTTCCGCGGCCAGCTTGGCCAGCAGCGGAGCAGGCTTCCATGCTTCCCCATGGCGGCCCCTGGCGAATTTTCCGATCGCGTCAAGAACGTTGCCCAGTCCAACCGTGTCGGCGTAGAACATCGGGCCGCCACGATGCAGCGGGAAACCGTAGCCGGTCAGGTAGACCATATCGATGTCGGAGGCACGGAGAGCAATGCCCTCTTCCAGGATCAAGGCACCTTCGTTCACCAGCGCGTACACCAGGCGCTCGACGATTTCCTGCTCGCTGACCTCGCGGCGCGCAACGCCAATATCCGCCGAGTGCTTTACGATCATTTCGTTCACGACCGCGCTCGGATACGCCTTGCGGTCGCCCTCCTTGTAGTCGTACCAGCCGCCATTGGTTTTCTGGCCAAAGCGGCCCATCTCGCATAACAGGTCAGCAGTTTTCGAGTAAACCACTTCCGGTTTCTCGATGTAACGGCGCTTGCGGATGTACCAGCCGATGTCGTTGCCGGCCAGGTCGCTCATGCGGAAAGGCCCCATGGGGAAACCGAATTTTTCGATGGCCTTGTCCACCTGCTCCGGCAAGGCCCCCTCTTCCAGCAGGAAGCCGGCCTGGCGGAAGTACTGTTCGATCATGCGATTGCCGATAAAGCCATCGCAGACGCCGGAAACCACGCCAGTCTTTTTCAGCTTCTTCGACAGGGCCATGGTCGTTGCCAGCACATCTTTGCCGGTTGCCTTGCCGCGCACCACTTCCAGCAGCTTCATGACATTGGCCGGGCTGAAGAAATGGGTTCCCACCACGTCCTGCGGGCGCGCGGTAAACGCCGCGATCCTGTCCAGGTCCAAGGTGGAAGTGTTGGAGGCCAGGATCGCACCGGGCTTCATCACCTCGTCCAGTTTGCGGAACACGGTTTCCTTGACGCCCATGTCCTCGAACACGGCTTCGATAACGATGTCCGCATCAGCGATGGCGGCGTAATCGAGCGTGCCGCTGACCCGGGCCATGCGCTGGGCGAATTTATCCTCGGTGAGCTTGCCCTTCTTCAGCGTGTTTTCATAGTTCTTGCGAATGGTGGACAGGCCCTTGTCCAGTGCCTCCTGCCGGGTTTCCAGCAGGGTCACCGGGATGCCGGCGTTGGCAAAGTTCATTGCGATACCGCCGCCCATGGTTCCGGCGCCGATCACCGCTGCCTTGCGGATCTCGCGCACCGGGGTGTCGGGCGGTACGTCGGGAATCTTGTTCGCCGCGCGTTCAGCAATAAATGCGTGGCGCAGCGATTTGCATTCGGTGGTCTGCATCAGGTGCAGGAAACGCTCGCGCTCGAATTTCAAGCCCGCCTCAAACTCCATGGTCACCGAAGCTGCTACGGTTTCCAGGCATTCCAGCGGCGCCGGGAATGGGCCCGACACTGCTTTCACGGTATTGCGGCTGAATTGCAGGAAGGCTTCATGGTTCGGGTAGTCAACCTTTCGATCGCGCACTTTCGGCAGCGGACGCAAGTCGGCAATGCTCTCGGCGAAGCCTTTGGCCTCGGCCAGCAGGTCGGCACCGGCAGGCAACAGCTTGTCGAACAGAGCCGTGCCAGCCAGCTTCTCGGACAGCATCGGCGTACCGGACACAATCATGTTCAGCGCAAGTTCCAGCCCCAGCACACGTGGCAAGCGCTGGGTTCCTCCGGCGCCTGGCAGCAAGCCGAGTTTCACTTCCGGCAAGGCAATCTGGGCGCCTGGCAAAGCCACCCGGTAATGGCAGCCGAGCGCCAGTTCCAGGCCACCGCCCATTGCCACCGAGTGAATGGCAGCGACCACCGGTTTGCTGCAGCTTTCCACCGCACGGATCAAGCTGTGCAGGGTCGGTTCGGTCAACGCCTTCGGCGAATTGAATTCCTTGATATCGGCACCGCCGGAGAACGCTTTGCCAGCGCCGGTCAACACCACTGCCTTGACCGCGCTGTCTTCCTGCGCACGCCGGATGCCTTCGATGGCCGCGCTACGCGTCGCCAGGCCGAGGCCGTTGACCGGAGGATTATTCAGCGAAATGACAGCAACGGAACCTTGGACTGCGTAATCTGCGCTCATGGATTGTCTCTTCTTTCTCAATGTGTTGTGGTGCCGAGCAGCTACTATACTCCAGAATCGAACGATCGTACGTTTCACTGTTGGCCAGTTGCCGCAAATTATATAAAACTTTCTTGAGAATAATCAGCCTTTCGCCGGCCAAATATTGAATTTTATTCAAATACGAAATCGGTGGATAAAAAATATCCTTGCCAGCAGTTAATCGAGCACATAATATTTTTTATCTATCCGAAAAACGGGACTCGCAATATGAAATCTATCATCGCGTATTCCTCCGTTATTGCCACGGTTCTTTCCGCCTATCACCTGCCCGTGAGCGCCGCCGCGCCAGACTCGTTCGCACCTGGTCGCATTCTTGTCGAGCCGCGCGCTGGCCTGCCGGCCGCCGTCATCTCGAAAACCCTGAAACAACATGGCGGTCTTCAAGTCCGCAAGCTCGGCCAGAGCAATATCCATATCATCGACCTGCCCATAGGCTCCGAGCGAGCCATGGTCAATAAACTCAGGAACAACCCGCACTTCAAATTCGCCGAGCTGGACCAGATGGTGCCCGTTGCCGCCACAGCCAATGACCCTTACCTCGGCAGCGAATGGCATATCAATAAAATTGGCGCCAATACCGCGTGGGATTCCAGCCAGGGCGATGGCGTGACCATTGCCATCCTCGATTCCGGTGTCGATTCGGCTCACGCCGACCTGGCGGGCAATCTCGTCGCCGGCTACAACAGCTACGACAACAACACCAATACCGCCGACGTGTGCGGCCATGGCACCAAGGTCGCAGGCTCCGCTGCAGCTGTCACCAATAATGCACTCGGTGTCGCCGGCGTGGCCGGGCGCGCCAAGATCATGCCGATCCGCATCGCCTTCGTCAGTTCCGGTTCCTGCTATGCCTATTTTTCAACCATGGCAAGCGGGCTGACCTGGGCAGCTGACCACGGCGCCAGGATCGCCAATATCAGCTATGCCAGCGTTCCGACCAGCTCGGCCGTACAAAGCGCGGCAAACTACTTGCGCAGCAAGGGCGGCCTCTTGTTTGTCTCTGCGGGCAATTACAACCGTGACGAGGGATTCACACCAACCACGACCATGATTCCCGTTTCTGCCACCGCTTCGAATGACACCCGCGCCAGTTTCTCAAGCTACGGCGCTTTCGTGGCTTTGTCAGCCCCGGGCTCCGGCATCTACACCACGGTGCAAGGCGGCGGCTACGGTGGCGTCAACGGGACATCCTTCTCGAGTCCGATCGCTGCGGCTGTCGGCGCCCTAGTGATGTCCGCCAATGCGTCGTTGACCGCCGACCAGGTGCAGGACATCTTGTTCAGCACTGCCGTCGATCTCGGTACAGCGGGCCGCGACATTTACTTCGGATATGGCCGCGTGAATGCGGCCGGCGCTGTAGCGGCAGCGTTGGCCGTGCCTGTGCCGGATACGATTGCGCCCTCCGTTTCAATTCCGAACCCCACGGCTAACAGCACCGTTTCCGGCTTGGTAACGGTCGACATCAATGCAAGCGACAACAAGGGCGTTGTGCGCGTTGACCTGAAGGTGAATGGCGCTGTAGTCGCCTCCGACACCTCCGCCCCATACGGTTTCAGCTGGAGTTCAACCGATGTTGCCAATGGCATCCACAGTCTGGTCGCCGTTGCCTACGACGCCGCGGGCAATGCGGGCACCTCAACTGCGGTGCAAGTGAACGTGGCCAATACGAATCCCAAGTAAGCCATTAATATATTCCGCCTTCTTTCAGCCCGGTAAACCCGGGCTTTTTATTTAAATTCATTATTGCAACTACGAACGTACAAGTAACCATGGGAAATATTCCAAGCCATTGAATCAACTAATGTTTCTTTGATTCCAGACTTAATTGCGACATTCAAAAAAAGTTTTAAAAATCCGCTTGCCATGCGGCAATTAACGACATAAGATTCCGTACAGCAAGATCTGATAAGGGCAAACCGCGGGAAACTGCGGGACGCAAAGTCATCGGTCTA
>Ga0063456_1000071_pt1 | contig 113651 bp, 127 predicted proteins | sample AraplaMF_Cvi_mMF_FD_56228 | JGI IMG/M metagenome (GOLD analysis project Ga0063456, IMG submission 56228) | Arabidopsis root microbial communities from the University of North Carolina, USA - plate scrape MF_Cvi_mMF version 2 (version 2) | ecosystem: Host-associated > Plants > Roots >... | reverse complement strand
TCGGCAATTGGACAAGTCAATGCCGGCCTGGAAGCTCTGTCCGAGGGCGATCTGACGTCGTCGCTCGACCAGGAATTCGTGCCCTCGATGGAGGGATTACGCGCTAACTTCAACCGCTCGATCGTCAAGTTGCGCCAGACAATCGTAACGATCGGCGGCAATGGCAGCGCAATTGCCGCAGCGGCTCATGAGATCAGTAATGCCGCCGACAGCTTCTCAAAGAGGACGGAAACACAGGCAGCCTCGCTTGAGGAAACGGCGGCAGCACTCGAGCAAATCACCACCACCGTTAACGATTCCAGCCGGAGGGCTCAAGAGGCGGGCCTCCTCGTCGCCCGAACGAAAGAAGGTGCCGAGGCATCCGGAGAGGTCGTGCGCAATGCAGTCGGAGCAATGGATGCGATCCAACAATCATCGAACGGTATCACAAACATTATCGGTGTGATCGACGACATCGCCTTTCAAACCAACCTTCTCGCGCTGAACGCCGGGGTCGAAGCCGCGCGGGCCGGAGAGGCTGGCAAGGGGTTTGCGGTCGTGGCGCAGGAGGTGCGCGAACTCGCACAAAGATCGGCAATCGCGGCGAAGGAGATCAAGTTTCTGATCTCCACCTCCGGCGAACAGGTCAAGAGAGGCGTCGAATTGGTCGGCAGGACAGGTGAGGCATTGAGCACGATCGTTCTGCAGGTCGGCGAAATCAACGAAAACGTGACCGCGATCGTCGAAGCGGCCCGAGAGCAGGCGCACGGATTGAAAGAGATCAATGTCGCCGTGAATTCCATGGATCAAGCCACGCAGCAGAATGCTGCCATGGCAGAGGAAAGTACGGCCGCGAGCTCAGGTCTTGCCGAACAAGCGGCCGCCATGCGCGATCTGCTGGCGCAGTTCAGACTCGGAGGGGCAACTAGAGAGGTGGCACGCCCTCGCGAGACCTCAATGACCAAAGCGCTTCGCTCGTCCGCTCTACGTTTGCACCTAGCCCATCACTAACCGCACGGGTGCGGTCATCGCGCAGAACGAGTGGCAAGAGTGATGAATTACGTCGCCGGATGACCAGAGTCAGAGCGGACTCGATCGAAAGACGAGTCACCACCGCGAACTCAGCTGCCTGTCACGGAATGCGGCGCCGCTACAGGCTTGGAGTCTGGTGAATCTTTGAACCAGTCACGGTCGTCCCATGGATGCTCGCCAGCGTCTCGCCGAAGACGGTTTTGATTTCGCCCAGCAGTTCACCCGCTGCCACCGACTCTCCCAAATCCTTTTTCGGATACCAGAGGCCCGTCGTGGGTGCCGTCGGCACCCCCATGGTCACGACGTCGAGCCTCGTCAGTCGAGCCTCGTCACGGGTGGCTCACCGGGCAGCAGGCCAATATGCTGCATGACGCGGCGGATGCCATCAGTCATCTGTGTCACCGTCCCTGCGTCCCAAAGCCGTTGCCGCTGACCTCCGGCAGGATGCTCGAGATGGCGAGCTTATGAGACGCATCAACCGTATAACCGGAACCACCGGCTGCCACGGCAACCTTGATACCGAAGACCGCCGCAAGCGCTTGCGATTTTTCGCAGCCTGCCGGAAAGATCGTAAACGTTGCCAGCCCTTCGTCGAGATCGCCGCCGTGGCAATCGATGTAGGCATCCGCTTTCGGGAATACTTCGGTTACCAGCCAGTGTGCCAGTTGCTCACTCGTCGTTCCCTCGGGCTTGCCCGGAAACATGCGGTTCAGGTTTTTGCTGTCCTGCGGCATGATATAGATGTTGCGACGGTGGAAGGCCTCGACATTCAGGATCGGCAGCACGATGAGCGTGCCCTTGATCTCCTCCGGCTTCGTCTTCATCAGCTGGACGGCTGCCTCAATGGAGCAAAACTCCGAACCGTGAACGCCGGCTGTCACGAGCAGGCATGGCCCCTGCTCCTCCCCCTCGATGATCGCGAAGGGGATTTCCAGCTCGTTGGTCGGACGGACATGACCGAATTCCGATCGAGGCTTTCCGGTACGCAGGGCAGGCAAGGATGTCATCGAAATATCCTCCGCCGAAACGCCATCGGCACGCTTCGTTGTCTTGGCGTCGTTCAAGCTGAGGTAGCAAGCCGCCTCAGCAGCATCGTCCATGCCCGCATGCCCAGCTTGAAGTTTCCAAGCCGCAGGAATTCGTTTGGCGCATGGTAGTCCTCGTCAGCCGTCGAGAAGGAGAAGAAGATCGAAGGACTGCCGAGATATTTGCGGAAGGCGCTTCCGATGGGGATCGTCGCACCCATGGCGACCCGCAAGGGCTTTGCACCCAGCAATTCGCCGAGAACCTCTTCGGAAATCTTCAGCGCCGGCAGGTCGGGATCAACGAAATCGGCCTCGCTGCCTGGCCCATGGCGATGGATCTCGAGCTGGAAGCCCTTCGGCAGACGCTCGTGCACATGGCGGCTAATGGCGGCGATCACTGCATCCGGCTTCTGCCCGGCAATGAGGCGGCAGGTGATCTTCGCGCTGGCCGTATTCGGAATGACCGTTTTGGTCCCCTTGCCCTGATAGCCGCCCCAGATGCCGTTGAATTCCAGCGTCGGCTCAAGCCATTGTCGGATCAGCAGCTCGCGGCCGTTGTCGATCGGTTCACCGCCGGCAACACCTATTTCCCGATAGTAGGCGGCGCTGTCAAATTGCGATGCCTCGATTGCCGTGACAATCTTCGGATCGGGCGGCGTGGCTCCATCGAGAAAGCCCTCGACGCTGACACGGCCATCCGGACCGTGCATGGTTGCGAGCAGGCCGGCAAGGGCTGCGATCGGGTTCGGCGCACTGCCACCGTGGCGGCCGGAATGCAGGTCCTTGGCGGCACCGGTGATGGTGATATCGAGAGCAGCCAATCCACGGCTTGCCACCGTGATCGATGGCTTGTCCGGGCGCCACATGGCGCCATCGGCAGAAAGCACAACATCGCAGCGGAGCTTGTCGCGGTATTTTTCGAGCGTCGGCGCGAAATGCGGGCTACCGGATTCCTCCTCGCCCTCGATCAACACTTTCAGATTGACCGGTAACCGACCTTCGACGCGCATGAAGGCTTCAGCAACGATGATCGGGATCAGCAACGGACCCTTGTCGTCGGAGACGCCCCGGGCATAGAGCCTGCCATCGCGTTCGTCCGGTTCAAAAGGCGGCGTCTTCCACTTCTCAAGCGGATCCGGCGGCTGGACATCATAATGACCGTAGACGAGATAGGTCGGCAGGACGGGATCAGAAAGGATCTCGCCATAGACGGCCGGATGGCCACCGCTATCAAGCATCTCGACGGCAGAGAAGCCTGCCTTGCGCAAGCGATCTGCCACAAATGCCGCGGCCTGTCGGATACCTGTTGCAAAGTCGGGGTCGGTGCTGACGCTCGGTATGCGGCAGAAAGCCTTGAGATCGTCGAGAGCGGCTGGATAGTTTTCTTCCAGATAGGTCTCAACGCTCATTTGCCACCGTCCACGCTGATGACCTGACCGGATATCCAGCCGGCATAGTCGGAAGCGAAGAACATCACCATACCGGCGATATCTTCGGGCATGCCGAGGCGCTTCAGCGCGATATTCTGCAGAAGCCGCGCCTGGCCCTCTTCGCCCATCGCTTCCCACTGGCGTTCGGTCGTCGGGTTGGAGCGCACGAAGCCCGGCGCTACATTGTTGACCGTGATGCCCCAGGGCCCGAGCTCATGGGCAAGCTGGCGGGTGAGGCCGATCTGGCCTGCCTTGGCGCTGGCATAGGCCTGGATGCCGGTCAGCGAAATGCCGAGGCCGGCGCCGCTCGAAATGTTGATGATCCGGCCCGCCTTGCGGCGTTTCATGGCGGGGGCCACTGCCTGCGCCATAAAGAAGGCGCCCGAAAGATTGACATCGAAGATCGTCTGCCAGTCGCGTTCGGAAATATCCTCGATCGGGCGGCCCACCTGCCCGCGCACGCCGCCGGCATTGTTGACGAGGATCTCGACCTCGCCGAAGGTCGGCACCAGCCCCTGTACGTCGGTGCGGTTGCCAACGTCGAGCACATGCGCCGTGGTCTTCTCACCACAGAGCTTGACGGTTTCCGCCAATCCGGCCGCATTCACATCGCAGACGTGAACACGCGCACCACGGCTTGCAAAACCCTGAGCGATCGTCCGGCCGAAACCATGAGCAGCCCCTGTGACGACGACCACCTTTCCATCAAAGGAGATATTCATGCGACCCTCGCAAGCTCTTCGATATTGGCCATGGCGAGGGCTCGTTTGCCCTCCTCGATCTCATGGATCATGGAAATGACGCGCGCCGCGAGCGGTGTCGGAACGCGCGATTCCTGGCCGATCGCAACCACCGGCAAAACCTGCGCGTCGACTTCGGTCTTGCGCTTGCGCACAGCCAGGTCACGCCAGATGCCGGAATGCGACTTTACGGATTTTCGATTGTGAACCGACATATCGTCAAAGGATTTGTTGGTCTGCTCCAATGTCGCCAACGGACCGAAGGCTGAGGGGTCGAAGCCGTCGAAGGCTTCCGGCTTGATATTGTTGACTGCCGCGACCGTCGCGACTTCAAGTGCCAGCCTGCGCAGAACCGGTCTGGCGGTCGGATTGTCGAGAACATCGGCAATGCTGTCATTCGTCAGCGCAGTCCCGAAGAGCAGCGCACCATAGATCAGCTTGCCCCAGAGGAAACCCCAGATATTGTTGGTGATCAGGGCTTTCGGTTCGAACTGTTTCATCAGGTCGTAAATGTCTTCGGCACGATCCGTGAAGCGTCCGTCAAGCTCGCCGATGACGACGGCACCATGGCCGCTATACTGCACAACGCCGGGCTCGAGATAATCTGCGCCGAAATTGACGAAGCAGCCAATGACCCTGTGCTCGCCGACGATGCGGGAGATGATGCGCTCGTTGAGACCGTTCTGCGCCGACACTACGTAACCGTCCGAGGCAAGATGCTCGACAAGCATATGCGCTGCGTCTTCTGTGTGATGAGCCTTCACGCAGAGGAAGGTGCGCGTATAGGTGCCTTCCAGCTCCTCCGGCAGATAGGCCTTGGCCTGCACCACATCCTCGAATATGGGGCCGACGATCTTCAGGCCTCTCTCGTTGATGGCATCGACGTGTTCCCTAACGTTGTCGACGAAGATCACCTCGTTGCCGGCGCGGATAAAGGCAGCACCCAACGTGCCGCCGATCGCACCGGCACCCCAGATCAGGATCGGCTCGCTCATGCCCAGCCTCCTTCGAGAAGCGCACGGGTTTCCTGGACAGCCACATCCCAGATCGCCTGCATCTCCTGATCCGGCCGCTCGTAGTAGCCGCCAAAGTTCCCATCGCCGAGATATGCCTTGACGGCATCCGGAGACATGACGCGCATACGGGCGAGATCGATCATCGGCTTCTGCTGCGTCGGCTGCTTTACGCCTTCGAGACGGGTCCAGGGGAAGTTTTCCATCCACGACGCATGCGAAGCGACCGTGTCGATTTCCTGCACCTTGGCAAGGGTTTTCGGCGCATTCCACCAGTTGTGAAACTTCACCGCCGTGTCCGGATTATCGGCCATCCATTCGATCGCCAAACTGCCGGCCGGCTGGTTGCCACCATGGCCGTTGACGATCAGTATACGGCGGAAGCCCTGCCGTCTCAGACCGTCGAGAATATCGCGAACCAGGCTGATATAGGTTTCCTGGCGGATGCTGATCGTGCCGGGATAGGAGAGAAAATAGGGCGTGATGCCATAGGCCACGACCGGGAAGACAGGAATGCCGAAGGGGGCGGCAGCATCGGCCGCCACTTTCTCCGACAGGATTGAATCAACCGAGAGCGACAGGCCGGCATGCTGCTCGGTGCTGCCGAGCGGCAGGATCGCCCGGTCATCGGTTTTCAGATAGGTTTCGATCTGCTGCCAGTTTGACTCAGATACTCTCATCTCGTCCGCCTTTCCTACACCTTTGCATCAATCTCGTTTTGTTTGGGATTTTCCTCGCCTCAGGACGATGCACCGTCGGCCCGGATGATCGGCACGATCACCCGTTCGATATCGCCGGTGTCTGGCGCGTGGCGGTATTCGATTGCCTGAACTCCAGCAGGCACGAGCTCCGTCACGCTTTCCGCACCCGATGCGTAGATCACGACGGAAACATTGGCGAGCAATGTCTCCAGCCCCAGCGCCTCCAGCGTGGTGGCGGCAATTTCGCTGACATGCGGTGCAAAACGCTGCACGCCGCTCTTCATGATCGGTAAGAAATCCGGAAAGCGCGAGACAACGGCGATCGAGGCAAGTGAATCGAGCGAAGCAAGCGCCCTGCGCGTCTCCTCCGATGGCGTGAAGCTGATAGTCACCACCTTGGTATTCGGCACCAGAGTGGCGACCTCGCGATGGCGGTTGGCAAATGTAATGGCAAGATCGGCGGAATTGGCGCGCGCCTTGGCTGCCGGATTGCGTTCGATCGCCGAAACCGTGAGCGGCTCGACCGTGACCTCGCGCCCGAGGCGAGCGGCAATGAAACGGGCATAGCTTGCCGTCGCATCCTGGAAGATGCCGATCATGACGATCCGCAGGCGCGGCCCGATACTGTCGCGATAAAAGGCACGGGAATTGACAAGCGATACAAGATCCGACGAGCGAATGCCGAGCCGCAGGCTTTCATCGATCAGGTGGTCGATCTGGCGGTGCAGCTCCGTGACATCTGCCCGTCCCGCAAGCCGCGCCTGAAGGCTGTCGCTGACGAAAGTGCCAGAACCCGGACGCGTATCGATGAGGCCGGCAGCCTTCAGATCCGCATAGACCTGGCTGACCGTCATCGGCGCAACCCCCACCTTCTCGGCAAGCTCGCGGACGGAAGGAAGTGCCTCTCCCGGAGCCAGCTCACCGCAGGCGATACCATATTCGATGAGGCCATGAAGCTGCGTGCGCAATGGCACAGGCAGATCCCGGTCGATGAAAAAATGCATGGAACCCGTTCGGCGCTATCTGTTATAGAACACCATAACGGTTATCGTGAAATTGACGCCCCTACAAGTCAAGCGTCTTAATGACTTTGCGAGAAATTCAGTTGACAGGCTATTTTCAGCATGAAATCGTTATAGTCAATAAGAACAGTTAATGTCCATAAAAGGGGAATGATATGAGAACGTTCGCTCGTGCGGCCGTAGCGGCTGCAGTTTTGCTCGGCACCAGTGTTTCAGCATTCGCCCTGGAGCGGGGCGGCACGCTGGTCTACGGCCGTTACGCCGACAGCCTTTTTCTGGATCCGGTCCTGAACGACGCCAATGTCGACATCTGGATCCTGTCCAACCTCTATGACACTCTGCTCCTGCCGACTGACGATGGCAAGGGCGTACAGCCGGGCCTCGCCAGCGACTATAAACTCGCCGACGACGGCAAGAGCGTCACGCTCACTCTGCGGGACGGCATCAAGTTTTCTGATGGTTCCCCCATCACACCCGCAGACGTCGCCTGGTCTCTGAAGCGCGCTGCCAAGAAGGACAATGGCATCTGGGGCTTCATGATCGAGTCCATTGATGATGTGACCACCGAGGGCGACAAAACCGTCACCGTCAAGCTCAAGCATCCGGATCCGGCCATCCTCGCAGCACTGACGGTGTTCAACACCGGCATCATGCCGGAGAAGGCCTTTGAGGCTTCGCCAGGTGCGACCGATGACGAAAAAGCCAAGGCCTTCGGCGAGCATCCGATCGGTTCCGGTCCTTTCGTTTTGAAATCCTGGGATCGCGGCTCCAGCATGAAATTGGCGCGCAATGAATATTATTGGGGCAAGGGTGAGGATGGCAAACCGCTACCCTATCTCGACGGCATCGATTTCGAGCTGATCCCCGACGATGCAACCCGTATCCTCAAACTCACCTCCGGTGAGATCGATGGGGCCGAGTTCATTCCCTATGCCCGCGTTGAGGAACTGAAGTCGGCGGACAATCTCAATATGGAACTCTACCCTTCAACCCGCGTCGAATACATCACGCTGAACGTGCGCCCGCAGCTCGGCGGCAAGGACAATCCGCTGTCCAACGCCAAGGTTCGTCAGGCGATGAATTATGCCGTCAACAAGGATGCGATCATCCAGATCGTCACCCATGGCGTCGGCGCGCCACAAACCTCCTATATGTCGACGGCGACGCCACTGCATGTTGGTGACAAGCCGCTCTATCCCTACGACCTTGGAAAGGCGAAGAGCCTGATGAAGGAGGCCGGCTTCGAAAACGGTTTCTCGACCAGCATCCTCGTCCTCGCAGGCAATCAGGACGAAATCGGCATCTCCACCGCTCTGCAGCAGATGTGGGCGCAGATCGGCATCAAGCTGGAGCTGCAGCAGGTCGATAACCCGACCCGCACCCAACAATATCGCGACGGAACCTTCATGATGCGCAATGCCGCCTGGACGGACGACATCGCCGATCCGAACGAAATCACGTCCTACTTCGTCTATTCCAAAACGATCGACGCCCTGCACACCGGCTGGAAGAGTGACGAGACCGACAAGCTCTTCGAAGACTCCCAGAAGGAGATGGATCCGAAGAAGCGCGCCGAGCAGTATGCGAGGATGCAGGAGATCTACAACACCGAGGGACCGACCGTTCCTCTCTATGAGACGCCCTACCCGGTCGCGCTCAGCAAGAAGGTCCATGGCTTCCTTCAGATCCCGCTTGGCAACAACATCTTCGCCAAGACCTGGAAAGACAAGTAATCCCTGATCCAGCCTGTTGCGCGGGCCTCGCGTGAGGCCCGCGGCCTTGTTCGTTTGTGGTTATCGGCCCGGAAATCGGGACCGATTTCGGAAAGCCTGATGCGTAGATTCAAAGAGTTAGTGTGTCCGAATGGACACCCGGCGCTCTAAGAAAGACCGGGAGCGGCTATTGCCCCTTTTCAGTTTCATAATTCGCCGCGTGCTTCAGATGATTCCGACGGTGATCTTCATTCTCATTGTCACATTCGCTCTCGTGCGCCTGCTGCCCGGTGACCCCGCCAGCGCCATGCTCGGGGACCGAGCCATCGACGCGGACGTGGAGCGCATCAACAGGCAACTCGGGCTCGACCAGCCCGTCCCGATACAGTTCTTTTATTACGTCGAACGCATTCTGAGCGGCGACCTTGGCAATTCCATCGGCTTGAAAGTCTCCGTGATGTCGCTGATCCTGCAACGGCTTCCAGTGACGCTGATGCTGACGGTTATGTCGGCCCTGATCGCCCTCGTTCTTGCCGTGCCGCTTGCCTTTGTCGCCGCGCTGAAGCGCGAACGGCTTCCCGACAGCATCATTCGCGGCACATTCCAGGTCGGCCTGTCCATGCCGGTCTTTTATGTCGGCATCGTGCTTCTGACGGTATTTTCGGCACAGCTGAAGATCTTCCCAGTCGGCGGCTACGGCGACACTTTCGGTGATCGCATCTATCACCTCTTCCTGCCGGCTTTGACCCTGGCACTGAGTTTTGCCGCGGTGCTGATGCGCAATCTGCGCTCCTCCATCATCGGCGTCATGAATGCCGAATATGTCGATTTTGCCAGGGCCAAAGGGCTGCGCTCGCGCGTCATCCTCATGCGCCATATTCTGCGCAACGCGCTGATCTCCACGGTGACGCTGTTCGGCCTACAGACGGGTACGCTGTTCGGCGGCGCCGTCATCACGGAAACCGTCTTTGCCGTTCCCGGCGCCGGCCGCCTGCTGATTGAAAGCATCTACGGCCGCGACTATCCGGTCCTGCAGGGCCTGACCATCGCGCTTGCGATCCTCGTCTCGCTGACCTTTCTCGTGACCGATATCGTGCAGGCCTGGCTCGACCCGAGGATTGCCCGATGACAGGGACCGCAGCCAAAGTCGCTCGAACCGCTTCGCGTTGGCGCAGGCCGCCCCGCTCGTTGATTTCGGGTGGTCTCATTCTCGGCCTCAGCCTGATCGTCGCCATCTGGCCTTCACTGTTTGCGCCCTATGATCCGACAACCTTCGACTATAATGCGCTTCTCGCACGCCCGAGCTGGGCGCATCCTTTCGGTACTGACAGTTTCGGCCGCGATGTGCTCTCGCGCGTCATTCACGCCTATACGATCGATATGCAAATCGCGATTTTCGCAACGATTGGCCCCTTCATCTTCGGCACGATTGTCGGCGCCTTCGTCGGCTATGCCGGCGGCTTCTGGGAATCGATCTTTGGCCGCATCGTCGATGCGACGATCACCTTTCCGTTTCTGGTGCTCGTCATCGCCATCGTCTCGGTCCTCGGCCCAGGCCTCGGCAATATGTATGTCGCCGTCGGCGTCGTCGGCTGGGTCTTCTATGCGCGCCTTGTCGCATCCGAGATAAAGGTGCAGAAGCGGCTCGATTATGCCGATGCCGGCAAGGTCATGGGCTATGCGCCGTTGCGCATCATCTTTCGCCACCTGCTGCCCAATGCCATCACTCCGGCGATTGTCTACTGGATGACCGACATGGCGCTCGCCATACTGCTCGGCTCGAGCCTTGGCTATCTGGGACTCGGCGCACAGCCGCCGGCAGCCGAATGGGGCGTGCAGATAGCGGACGGCAAGAATTTCATGAATACGGCCTGGTGGATCTCCGTCTTTCCGGGTGTCGCGATCGTGCTGACCGGCCTCGGTTTCAGCCTGGCTGGCGATGGTGTCGCGGAACTGTTGAGGGTCAAACGATGATGGACATGCCGAACGACAATGGCGGGCTGATCGTACGCGGCCTGACGACGACCTTCGACACGCCGCGCGGACAGGCGATTGCGGCCGCCGACGTGGATTTCGATGTGGCGCCCGGCGAAATCGTCGGCCTCGTCGGCGAATCCGGCTCCGGCAAGAGCGTGACGTTACGCTCCATCATGCGCTTGATCCGCGAACCAGGGCATGTGAGCGGCCGTGTTGAATGGTGCGGCCGCGATCTCGTCGCCCTGCCGGCCGAAGAACTGCGCAAGGTTCGCGGTGGCGAGATCGCGATGATCTTCCAGGAGCCGATGACGGCGCTGAATCCGGTGCTGCCGGTCGGCATGCAGATTGAGGAAAACCTGGTCGCCCACACGACACTGAATGCGAGGGAACGCAAGGCCCGCGCGCTTGAGCTGATGAACATTGTCGGCATCCCCGCCGCAGAACGGCGGCTTCAGGAATATCCGCACCAGTTTTCGGGCGGCATGCGCCAGCGTGCCATGATCGCTATCGCGCTTGCCTGCTCGCCGAAACTGCTGCTTGCCGACGAGCCGACGACAGCGCTCGACGTCACGATCCAGGATCAGATCCTGAAACTGCTGCTCGATCTGCGCGATCGGTTGTCGATGAGCGTCGTTCTCGTCACCCATGACCTCGGCGTGGTCGCCGCGACCTGCGACCGCATGGCGGTCATGTATGCGGGCCGCATCGTCGAGACCGGAACGGTTGCGGATGTCTTCAGCAAGCCGCGCCACCCCTATACGCGCGGCCTGCTCGGCTCGGTGCCGCGCTCCGGCACGTCGCGAACCGTGCTTCAGTCGATCGAGGGTACTCCGCCGAGCCTCACCAATCTGCCGGATGGATGCGCTTTCCATCCGCGCTGCAAATTTGCAACCGAACACTGTCTGAAAGAACGGCCGGTACTGGAGACCGTGACGTCTGGCGGCCGGATGGTGGCCTGTTTCCACCATGACCTCGTGGCGATGGCGGAGGCGATCATTTGAAGACGAACCTACCCATTCTCTCGATCGACGGCATCTCGAAACGTTTTGCCGGTCCCTTTTCGATGACCCGCCGACTGCAAGGAAAGCCGCCGCTCGCCGTCCACGCACTGCGCGACGTCTCGATGCAGATCCATCGCGGCGAAACGCTCGGCATCGTCGGCGAATCCGGTTGCGGAAAGTCGACCCTGGCGCGCTGCCTGGTGCGTCTGCACGAGCCTGATAGCGGAGCAATCCGCTTCGAGGGTAAGGATATCGGCACATTCCGCGGCGGCGAACGGCGCGCCTTCAACCGGCGTGTCCAGATGATCTTTCAGGATCCCTACGGCTCGCTCAACCCGCACATGACCGTCTCCCAGATCCTCGGCGAAGCACTCTCTGTTCACAAGATGCGCCCGAAGGAACAGATAGGCCATCGGATCGCCGAACTCCTCGAACTCGTGCGCCTGCCGCAGGACGCCGCAGTACGCTATCCGCACGAATTCTCCGGCGGCCAGCGCCAGCGCATCGGTATTGCAAGAGCGCTCGCAGTCGAGCCCGACGTCATCGTCGCCGACGAACTGGTTTCCGCGCTCGACGTCTCGGTGCAGGCGCAGGTCGTCAATCTGCTCCTGCAACTGCAGGAGCAGCTACACCTCACCGTCATTTTCGTCGCCCATGATCTGCGGCTTGTGCGCCATATCTCGCATCGCGTCGCCGTCATGTATCTCGGCCAGGTGGTGGAAGTGAACACGTCGGAAGGCCTCTTCACCGCCCCGCGTCACCCCTATTCCAAGGCGCTGCTCGATGCCGCACCGGAACTCGATCCGTCGCGCCGCAACCGCACGGTTGCGGCGCGTGGCGAACTGCCGAGCCCGCTGGAGGTGCCGCCGGGATGCGCCTTCGCCAGCCGCTGTCCGCATGCCTTCAACCGCTGCAGGGTCGAGCGGCCGCTTCTGACGCCGCGCGGCCGCGGCCAGCTTGCCGCCTGCCACCTTGAAGATTTTGGGGCACCCACGCCCTGACAGGATGGAGATAACCATGAGCATCGACGTTTTCGAAACCGAGATCGCCAGGATCAACGATATCCTTTGCGCCGTGAACCTGCTCACCTGGGATGCGCGCACCATGATGCCGCCGGGCGGCGTCGATGCACGCGGCAAGCAGATAGCCACCCTGGTCGGCCTCGCCCGTGACCTTGCCACGGGCGACAAGCTGCAGCGCGCCATCGAAGGCGCGCGTTCGGAATTGTCAGGCGCCGATGCCGCCGACCCGCGCCGCCTCGCAGTTGAGCAGGCAGCCGAAGCCATCGGCACACTTTCGCGTATTTCCGCCTCGCTCGTCAGCGCCGCGGCCGAACTGAAGACCGTCGCGCAATCCTCCTGGAGCAAGGCCCGCGCCGCCAACGATTTTGCCACCTTTGCACCACTTCTTGAGCGCACGATGGAGATGCAGCGCGAGATCGCTGCCGACATCGGCTATAAAGAGCATCCCTACGATGCGCTGGTCGCAACTTACGAGCCGGGCATGAGCTGGTCACGGCTGCGCGGCATTTATGGCGAGTTGCGCGATGGACTGCTGCCCCTGCTCGCCCGGGCGAAAGAGGCTGACGTGCGCTCAGAAATTCTCGACCGCGCCTATCCGGTTGACAAGCAGCGCGCCTTCTCCAGCCTCATTTCCACCCGCTTCGGCTATGATTTCAATCGCGGGCGCCTCGATGATACCGTCCATCCGTTCGAGATTTCCTTCACCCGTTCCGACGTGCGCATCACAGGCCGCTTCCGCGAAGACTGGCTGCCCGGCGGCCTCTTCGCGGTCTGGCACGAAGCAGGTCACGGCATCTACGAGCAGGGCATATCGGAAGCGTTCAGCCGCTCCACCTTCACCACCGATTTCGTCAATCTCTATGCGGTCGGCGGCGCCAGTTTCGGAACGCACGAATCGCAGTCCCGACTCTGGGAAAATCGCGTCGGCCGCTCCCGCCGTTTCTGGGAGCTCAATTTCGCCGATCTGCAGGAAACCTTCTCCGAGCAGCTCGCCGATGTCACGCCGGAGGATTTCTGGCGGGCGGTCAATGCTGCGCGTCCGGGGTTCATCCGTGTCGAGGCCGACGAGTTGACCTACGACTTGCACATCATGCTGCGCTCGGAGATCGAGGCCGGACTGATGGCGGGCGAATTGCGTGTTGCTGACCTGCCCGAGATCTGGCGCGAAAAGATCAAGACCTATCTCGGCCTCGATGTGCCGACCGATACACTCGGCGTGCTGCAGGATGTCCACTGGTCGTCAGGCATGGTCGGCTCCTTCCCCACCTATACGATCGGCAACATCATGTCCTCGCAGTTCTTCGCCGCCGCTTGCAAGCAGACGGCAATCGATCGCGGACTGGAAGACGGCGATTATTTGCCGCTCAAGACCTGGCTGAACGACAATGTCCATCGATACGGAAGGTCGAAAAGCGCAAGCCAGTTGCTGGTGGACGCGACGGGCGAAGACCTTTCAGTCGCGGCCTATCTCAGCGACCTGACCCGCAAGGTCGCAGACCTCACCGCCTGATGGACGCGCGCTTGGCATGTCGCCAAGCGCTTGTTTCGACCGCGCAAGAGCTGCTCGAAGCTCCCTCTGTCACGCAGCTCCCATTATCGTCTGAATGACACTTCCACGTTTTGGCGGTCCCGTGCAATTACGTGGCAACGGGTTTCTAAGTCCCTTGCGTCTACCAGTTTCGCCACGCTCGCGCGCCATACCGATCAACGACTTAGGCGGATTCGTCAAAAAAGCGTTTTGCAAAACATCCTCTCGCGGTTTGCAAATTCTGCTCTCCGGCTTCACAGGGGATTTTTTCGACGCAGCTTGGCTCGTTCAGGATAGCGATCGATGCATGACATCATCGCTCAGATTGACGTGAATCGATCACATGGCCGTCGGCTTTATGCCGAGCGTTCTCATCGGGTCGGCGGTAGCCTTTTACCGGCTGTAGGCGGCGCAACCTTTATCCTTGAAGACTGTTATCCAAAATATAACCGTCCTTGTTCTGTGGATCAAAAGGTCGTGGCGATGGAATTTGAATCTCAACTGGAGAAGCTTGAAGAACGGATAGCCGCCAACACCGCACGCATAAAAGCATTCAAATTACAAAGGGCAATTTTACGCCCTGGTGCCCTTGGAGAACACAATCGGAGTATCGATCAGCTTGACCGCTGGAAAGCCGTACAAGAACGGCTCTTGTTGCTTATGCGAGAAGACGAAGGCGGATGACCTCGTGCAGTTTCAACGTTTGCTCGATATGAGCGATCGTCGGCCTTGCCGCCGTCGTTCGAGCTGCACCGCGCGGAGGGCTTCGAAAAATGCTCGCGCCTTGCTTCACAGTTGAACGGTAAGGTCGCCCGGCAAGTCTATCAACCCAGACTCTGTTGCCCAGCAGGCGTCGTGCGATCCACTTCTTGTCGATCCCGGAAACTCGCCCGCCTCCGCGGGCATCTTTTCGCGTCGAGCTGCCCGGTCCGCGGATTTGACAGTCACCTCTGCGTGGACTTTTTTGGGGATGGGTCGTAGCATAGGGCCAGTTGTTTGAACCGTTGGCGCTGGTGGCTCAGTGTTTTGACGTGCACCCGCTGACCGAAAAGGAACGGGTGCACAATGCTAGCGCAATCCCACTCGACAACCATTTCCACCCTGAACAGTCTTGCGCGCCGCTACGTCAAGTCAGAAGCTGATGCAGCCCGACTTGCCGACCGTGCGCTTCAGATGGTTTCCGAGGATCCATCCCTACTCGATGACTCCGATATCGATAAGGCACTGTTTCGTCTCGTTCACAGGATCGCTCGACAAGATTTCGAAATACCGAGAGCTTCTCCGTTGAGAAGCTGAGACCTGTCGAGCAATTTAGCGGCTGTGCTTTTAAGGATGTCTACCGTGCTCACCGGCGCGTACCGGCAACAGCAGCTTCCAGGAGCGCTGCGGCTTTTTCGGCAGCTCTGTCGTCCCCCGGTAAGGGATAAACCCTCCGGGCGTCACGAAGTTTCTCAACCACTTCTGTAACGTCGGCTCCGATGCGACCTTGAACCTAGCTACATCACCGATGTTCCCAAGATTGATGACCGTTATAAGACCACTGTGAAGCGCACTGGTCAGCGCAGCTTTCAGGGCTTTCGGCTCCCCGGGTTCGACTCTTAGACGATTTCCCGGGATCGTGCGTTCCTCCGGAAAAATAGGAGGAAGACGTGAAATCGTTCCATACCGCAGTACAGTGCGCGATGGGCAGTCACATTCGTTTGCCAATTCGGCCTGCTATCCGCGACTCGGGTCATGTCTAGTGTCGAGTTCATCAAGATGATTACGGCCGAGGCCAAGTGCGATGGCAAGGACTCAAATCATTCGCCGAAAGGGAACAAACTGGTCATGCGTAAGTCATTATATGGGATCGCGTGGCGGCATATCCTGCCCTTCCCTCTGTTAGCCCTGAGGCCGCGTGATCCCACCAATCAAAGCCGAATGTCATTCCTCGACCTAAACAAGGCAGCCGGCGTCGTTGTCCTATCGGACCATACCTGCTCATGTTGACGGATTGCTTTAGGTCATTATGATAACTGGCTTTAGACGCAGACATTTCGTCACAATTCGTGGCTGGCCGGCCTCGCGCTTTCCGGTCGATTAGTGTGGAACCCCTAAATCCCGCTACTTGAAACGTGGGGTCTGCACCAAGCACCCGCTCTAACCCTGCAAACAGGTCTCGCTAGCGTCGCCTAGAAGGGTTATTGACGGAACGAATCACAGCCGCACCTCTTGAGTCGCTAAACACTAAAGCGTGAGGTGATGAAATGGCCGAGCTCGGAGTCTCGCTCGTCCCTATCAGAAAAACATCGGTCCAGATCGAAGGGCCCGGTACCGAGACGTTTCCACTGTCTCACGCCTTACCGGGCTCCAAATGTCCGACAAATGGCCGAAGAAGGCCGGCAACACCACATTTCAGCGCGCGCCCGCCCTTTGTTTCACCGCTATCGAAAATCAGCGCGGCGGCGCTTTCGCGAGAAAGGCCTTCGTCGATGCGGCTCGAGATGCCAGAATCACCGTGATGCCGGACGACGCGCCGAAGGCCCGAAGCGCTCCCGCACCGCGTCGTGAAACCCGGCGCAGCGATCGTTCTTCAGATCTTCCCCATCCGCGATGAACTCCCATCGCAGTTGAGTATTTCGCGGCTTCTCCGTCAGCAACCGGGGTAGGCCCTCTGCATGCCGGCAGCTCCGGGAGGATTACCGCCGCCTGCCCCTGCCCTTCGTCTCAGCGGCTGCATTGAGGCGCTTTTGAACCGTTCCGACACAGCCATTCAACATCATGGTTGCCCCCAGAGGGCTATCGTCGCTAGTGTCTTCAGCAATGGCCTTCTCCAGCTTTTGTTGCGTTTCCGCTTTGAGCCGCAGGGCGGCATCAGCGCGTTTGCGGTACTCTTCGGTGATCAGCGCCGCTTCCGTCGCGCGACGACGTTCCTCGCCAAGCTGCCAGGCGAGTGTGTCCCGTTCAAACTTTGTCACCAGGTCATCTGTCGCGAGCTTCACTTGCTGGGCCGCATGGGTGTGAACCGGACCGGCGGTGAGATCGCCAAGGATCGGAATGCTCGGCAAGAACGGTATGCGGTTCGCGCCGGGGATGTCTTCCTTGTAGAGCAAGAGGCCGATGAACAAGACGCCGCCGATTCCGATCAGACGGCCTATGTCGCTGATGACGGCGCCAATTATGGCGAGCATCATCGGCTCCCAGTGTCATTTGAATTGAATGGGCGGTCAGGAAGCTCGAAAGGTTCCGGCTCGCTACAGGGAGGCGGCTCCCGGTCCTCTTCGAAGTCCCGATACGGGCGAGCTCTACCGGTGCGCCAGATCGGGGCTATATCTTGGGCCGTGGCGAATCCAGTATACCCGAGCACCAAGGTCACGATCAGCATCATCCACCCGTAGGCGATCGTCTCATTGACGCGGGTAGCCGTGGCATGTTCTGCGAGGTTAGGAGCCCGCCGGCGTCGTATGCCTGTCTGAGCGCTCCTTGATCCGAAAATCGAGCATCCTGACATAGTCATGAATGCACCCCCCAATCACCTACTACTTAAAGAATACCGCAATGGAAGACTGAAGGTATCTGCCCACTATCGCCAATTTGGATAGTGGGTAACGAACACCACAACCACAGTGACTACCCCGCAGATTGCCGTTCCTGTGACGTTGAATAGGGAACTTAAGCGAGCTCGATCGGTTTAAAGTAATAAGCAGGATCGCGTTGGTCTGGAGCAGTCGTATGAAAGCAGACGTTACAATAAAAAAGATTTGAAGTTTGCCGGACGAACTGCCGAAGAAGCCGACAGTAAGTTAGTGATCCAGATGGCGATTGATGAGAAGGCATGGAACGCCGGATATATCAGTGAAGATAACAACGCGCTCTTGAGCCGACGCTATCAGAGAAAATGCTACGCTATGGACCGACTGAAATGGATCTCGGCTTTTGTTCGATAGCGACGGCCTCATTCATTCAAGCCACCGCGTCCAGCTCGCGCGCACTCATCCAATTCCTGGCGCTTCGAGTGCCTACCCAAACTATAGTCTCGACACGGAACTTTTAGCAACGGCGTCAGTTATGGCTGAATGGACCGTGCGGCTGATGCGCACGCCCACTGACCCTTCTAGAGCATCGGTCGTGCGGCCCCTCCTTTCCACTTCGATCTGCCCGCTTCGGCGGGCTTTTTTCTCAAATCTAGTTGAATATGATTGCCCCTCTCCGGCCGACGTTGCCGAAGGCACCGAGACAGGCAAAGGCTCGCCTCCTGTCACAGCGGCGAGCCCTCTACCTTTCGGCCCGTCACGGCGACTGGGAGGGCGCCGAGACACAGTTAGAATGTATTCAACACTCCATCGTTCCAAAAATAGTCGCTTAAGGCGTTGAGATGACAGGCGCAGGACTTTAGTGCGATTGCCAGCGGCAGTCCGTCCGCTCGTGGATCAAGGCGGGAGCACGATGTGACTGGCGTCACATGTCACGCATTTTTCACGCGACAGTCCGCAACCCCGTGATTAGCTCACACTCATATTTGTGTGGACTGGTCGCTGCGGGGTATTGCGTAATGGGATTCGACACATCAACCGAATTTGATCAAGTCATCCTCATCTTCAAGGACCCTGGCCGGCGGCTGATTGTTCGCACCGTCCATGAGGCTGCCACCGCTTTGATCAAAGATTGGCCATCGGACGACGGCGAGGAATTTTTGTCAGCCGTGAAAGCCTGCCTCGACGTGATGACCGGAAAGGCCAACAGCGTGGAACTGAGAAGCGCTATCCTGCGAGCAGCCAATGAAGCCGGTGTCGCGGCGGTTTCCGTGATTCATTAAAATCTCCGCACGTAAACCCGGATATCTATTGCGATAGGACGCTCCCGTCTATTGGCCCGAGATGGGACGAGAATTGAGCCCTGAGCAATGCGCCGATCTGGACGCTGCAGACGTGTAGTCTGCACGCCCCGAAGTGATATGGCGGTCGGGTTAAGCCCGATTAGCAACTTGATATCGAGAGCTCATCCAGATTATATTCCCGCGCCGGCTACGTCCTAACCTGGCAGTCCACCTCCAATCGCTGCTGTCGGACGCGGGCCGGTACCAATGATGGGACGGTTATAATCAGCCCCTATTTCGAGACGGAACGCCTCCCAATCGCCTTTCGAAAAGTCTTTGGTGCGAAATCACTAGAGATCAATCTGAAGATTCCCTTTAGTTCTGGCTCATCGACCAAAGCCGCCGCTTCTGGGCGAAACCCAGACGAGTTTTCGGATACCCGCTTCTTTGAATTCGTCGGCCGCATTTTCGACCTGAAGGGCGAAAACGCTCACTAAAAAAGGAGGCTTGGACGAGTCCTTCAGGGAGGAAAAATAACCGATGGATTTCTTACCTACGCATCCAATGACGCCGGCTTCCTCCAATGCCTCGCGTCGAGCGCATTTGTACAAGGGCTCGTTCTTTTCGATATTTCCTTTTGGAACTACCCACCTGCCGGTGTCTCGGCTGGTGATCAGCAGCACTTCAACTGCCCCAATGTCGTTCATCCGGAAGCAAATCGCACCGCATTGGTCGATCGTCCGCCCTAGCAGGATTTCGACGGACCTCTGAGCCATTTCGGACAAATGTGTTGAACGTCCCATCGACTCAGCTCGTCAGACAGATGATAGGTCAAAACGAGTATTTTTGAAGGATCGACCGGGCATCGGCGTCGCCAACGCAGCAAGCGGGACAGCCAAGGTTTCGCTCGATGCCGTAGAAGATGAACTCCGCTCCGGTCCGCCGGTGGATGATCGTCGTCTTCTGGACGTCGTATGCTGCCTCAAGTCCGAGGTGAGCGATAGCCCACTTCAGCTCGGTATAGACCGAATCCTGAATGCGTGCTGGAAGCGGCGTATGCAGAGAAGGCGCATCCTGACGCCTACGTGGTCGACAAGGCGCACCAACTGGCAGGCCGTGTCTCTGGTCTTTGAGCTTGAACGTCGACCGTGGAGAACCGCGATGTCTGCCTGCCCGAGAAAAACCTGCTCCCAAAAGTCGACCGAAGGCCGTAACGTAAAATTCAAGTAGCAGAACTCTTGATAGCCCCCCAACGACAAGGCCCGACCGCGCGACCTCTTGGTTATGAGCCAAGCGAGCTACTGGGCTGCTCTACTCCGACATGAAGGGCGGGCCGCAGGGTTCTCGCTGGTCACGAGCCATCCCTTTGGCCATCAGAATGTGCTTCGCCAGACCGTATTGTTTCAACGGGAAACCGTCCGATCTAGGAAATTGAGGGGCTGCGTCGGTCTTCTATTTCGACGCTAGCGCGCTACTTAAAAGCGATGACCCATAAATCCCTGCAAGACAAAGCCGAGATCACCACCAAGGAATCTCAAGCACTTACTTCAGCTCGCAACGCCGCCCGCGACGAGAAAACTGCTCGCCTTCGCGAGTTGCGTCTTGCGAGGGATGCTGAGTTAGCGAGCAGCAGGACTGCTATCAAGGCAATAGCACCGCGGAAGCGGAAGAAGCCAGCCGCGAAGATCGATGCCTGAAATTGAAAAGCTGCCCGGAGACGGCTGATTCGGTGACCGCTCTGCGCAAATCACCACACTAGTCACTAAATACCTTGCAAAGTTTACCTTGGCAAAACTACCGATCGCGAATTCGGTGGTGTCTTTCGCTTCCGGAAGATGCACAGCCAAATCGTCCAGAGCGTCCTTCAGGTAATCGGCGAGTGTGTGCCGAGCGCCCTTCGACGCGCTGAGTTCGGCAATGATGCAGCCCTCTCCGGCAACGCGGCTGACGACGTCGTAGTGCCGGCGGCCGAGCAGTTCGCGGCACTCCTGAAGCTCGAACCCGGCGTCAATCTGGCGGTCCGTGATCGGTTCCCGCGCCAGCGACTCTCACAGTCGCCGGAACTTGATCGCGGCCTCGACCTGATGGGGTTCAAGATGCCCTTTGGCCGCCATCACGGCGATCGGGCTCTCGCATGTTCATCGCTGCCGTGGTCTTAGGATTGCCAGAGGCTCTGGCGTGGACCTTGCTGTATCCTTCACCTTCCAGAGAGGGACTTTCCTGGTGATGAATCTTGCCGCCGCCTCGATGACGACCGGCTCAGGCTTCGCCGGCACCCCTGGATTGGAGCAGCGCTGATGCACCGCCGTGTAGTCGGCGCGCATCTCCGCTGCGCTAGTGAACTGTCTGGCTGCTGCGATCATTTGAAACTCCTCTCGGAACGGGCTAACTCTTGGGCGATGTAATGTGCTCGGGACTGCGTCTGCCGCAGGTGAGCCAAGCCGTTTGGCTTTGAAGGCTGCTTGTCGTGAGGCTTGGCCGGCAGGTCTTTCCAGCGATCGGTCGGAGAGCCACTTGACCGGAGGCACCACCGACGGTCGTCGGTCTTTAGGACGTGGCCCTGACGCCGGTCATGATCTCGTGGAGGCTGGCGCGCTTGATGGCTTGGGAGAAAGCTTTCTCAGCCGACGGCCTGCCGATCTTGTTCGGGTAGGCTTCCCAAAATTCTTCGCAATCAGGATTGGTTTCAGGCGCGCTCGCGTCTTCCGAACGAAGTGCGGATCGGCGCTTTTCGATGATCTCGTCCGCCTTCGACAGCTCGGCATCGATGCGCTTGTGGGTCCAGCCTGGGCCGAACAACATTGCGAGCATGTCGCGGCTCTCCTCCCACTGCTCAGGCGAAAGCTTGGCAATGCGGGCGATGATGCGCTCGTTCTCCGGCAGGCACCCGTTCTGCCAATGGTGCATGATCAGCAGCAGATAGGCGCCGTGCTCGGTCGCAGTGACATGGCCGGTGTCTGCAAGATAGTCGCCGACATGGAGCGGCATCCGGGCGCGGTTGCTCATGCTGCCCTCCTGATAAATCCAAGGCCCCGAGCAGCCTGATAGGCTCGTCCCTGCCATAGGCGCGGAATGCCGTGAGCCTCACAGAGGGCTTTGAAGTCGCGCTACGGGCCGGTGAACTTCCCGGTCTCTGTTTTTCAATCGAGATAGCCGTGGAGCTTCGGACCGATGAAGATCAGGTCCTGGAGGCTCTCTGTAAGACCGTGTTGGCCCGTTGCTCCCATGTTCGGAATCGTGCCGATGAACGTTCCAGGCACAGCGAGAGCGCGCCAGTGGGCAACGACAGCCTTATGGATCTGGCTCTCCTTCATACCGGCCTCCGGCTATACTGCGCGCTTCTGGTACCGGCGATCCATGAGATCGTTGATGAGGCGGTCCGCTTCTTGTGGGGTGATGCCAAGGGCTTCGGCGATACCCTCGACGTCAGGCCGGTACTTGGTGAAGGCTTCGAGGAAGGTCATCGCCGCACACCCCGGCCTTTAGTCGCATACGCACCAGGGACCTTGGTCCGATAGCCGGAACGACTGGGCAGGCTGCGTATTTCATTCCCGGGGAATCCTCCTCCTGAGGTGCCAACATGAGCGACGATCTTTGGGACAAGCCAATCGAACTGATGATCGAAAACTCCGATCATTTCCGGAGCGTCACCAGCACGCGTGATGCCATGGCGTGCCTGATGACCTCTTGGCCAATCAAGGGGGGCAAATCCTTTTCCGCTGCTCGGCGAGCCTGTCTCGCCTCTATGGACGGGAAGGTCGCCAGAGAAAAAGCACAGCTCGCCTTCATCCGCGCGGCTGAAGAAGCCGGCATTCTCAGACGTTGATCGAGCTTGAGCGTCGATTGATGCCGCGCTCCCAGCAAAATGATTATTACTCACTTGATCTGGAACGATGCGAGGCAGCGGGGAATTAACGTTCTTTGAGGCCCAGACAGTTGGAGAGCAGCCATGATGGTACACTGCAAATTCCGAGGCAACCCGCCCCCTGATTCCGAAATGATGTCGCCCCCTTTGGCGGGCATCTGGCAAGGGTGGTCTGCCGGTGTGAAGTTCCTTCCGTCGATGGTGACAAGGAAGGAACGGTATGCCTGCGGAGAGACTGGAGATGCGGCGTGTCCGCGAGATACTAAGATATCGATTTGAGCAAGGACTTGGGCACAAGTCGATTGCGATCCGGGTAGGAGGTGCGCCGTCGACGGTGCGCGAGACGCTTCGGCGTGCCGCAGTTACGGAGCTGTTGTGGCCGCTGAACGACGACGTCACCTACGCGGCCCTGGAAGCGGTTCTCTATAAAGCGGCGGGGACGAAGACGGGTCATCGTCGCGCGCCCGCTTGCGCTTCAGCTCGCGATGGACCTGTGCCCAGTCCGGCTAGCCGCACGCCTCCGGTTCGCCAAGTTGCGCCACCAGGCGACCCCGGAAGATGTCGATCATCGCAGCGAGCGTGTCTTTGATCGCGCGCTCTTCATGAAGCTGCTCGGCGGCGACTGGATCAACACTCATGACAATCTGGCCATTTGCGGACCCTCGGGTGTCGGAAAAAGCTGGATGGCCTGCGCTCTCGGTCACAAGGCTTGCCGAGACGATCGTTCCGTTCTCTATCAGCGCGTCCTAAGACTGTTTGCCCAGCTTGTTCTCCCTCGTGGCGACGGCAGGGATGCCCGGCTGCAACGCACACTGGGTCATGTTCAGGTCCTGATCCTCGATGATCGGGGCCTCGAACCGCTCAACGAACAAGCCCGTCACGATCTGCTGGAAATCCTGGGCCGTCCTTCTACGATCATTACCAGCCAGCTCCCCGTAACTGCCTGGCACGGCGTCATCGGGGACCCCCACCTACGCCGATGCAACCCAGGATCGACTTGTCCACAATGCCCACCGCATCGAACTCAGCGGCGAAAGCTTACGACGAAACCTGCCTCGAAAAGATTGACACCGTACTTGAACGAACTGACAACAATTACTGCCTGCAGACCCCACTAAAAAGGAGGGCGCAATCATCTCGGAACAAAGGGGCGGCTTCATCGGAATCGGCAGGTACACCGCTGGAACATTCCCCTGGTCCTGGGAGACAGCCGCATGCGCATTGTAGTCGGCTCCCCTGGGGAGGCTATCAACTGGCTCATCCACGAGCCCAACCAAGACACTCCTAAATGGAAGCGAGCATGGAACGCCTGCCGAGACGTCATCGACGGAAGAATTCGGTCTGAAGACGCAAGGAAGGCAGTCGAGCTGGCCGCTGCTCGCGGATAAAGAGCCGGTCATGCCGCCTGCTCCCTCTTCGCCAATGCCCTCACATACGCCGCCTTGATCGCCTCATAACGAGCGATGTCGTATTCCTTGGTTTCGATCTCGTGGTCTGGGCAGGGCTTGTTGGAGCCCTGCCACGTCAACTTTCCGGACTAGCGCTTCGGAAAGCACATGCGCGGGAAAGGAACGAAGGTAGGAGACAACTGGACACTCCCCCTGCTCCCGAAGAGCACCGCGCCGGCCCGGACGCCCCGCACAAGACCGGCCATGAGCAGGCTTGGTGGGAATCCCACGGCATTGACGCCAACACCCTTGCCGATCGCCTCTGGCGCGCGTCGGGCGACACGGCGGCAGCTATTAAAATCATAATGGAGGCCGAAGGCCGATGACTGCTGTCGCACCAGAAATGATTGCCGCCGCATGGCAGGCTTGGCAGTCTCGGCACGGCGGAAAGCTCGGCCCCGCCTGCCTTTCGAGAGGCGATCGAGGCCGCGCCCGCTGTCGCCGTCACCCCACCGCCCATTTCACATGCGGGATGGCAGCCAAACGTATTTGCAAGGTTGGTCGGTTCAGCGCTCACGGCTGCTATCGCAGTCAATTGAGGCGTCTATCAGTGAGCGCGACGCTCCGGCGGCGTTACTTCCGGCACGGCGTCTCGATGCGGACCCGAAAAATTTATGACGTCCGCGCCCTTCTGCGAGCTACCGAAGTTTCTGCGCAGAGCGTTAGCAAGCTGGACCGGCTCTCTCAGGCCCTGGTGGAAAAGCCGAATGATCAGTCTGGCGGCAACCATGAACTCTCGCCCCGGGTTCGCCGACATTTTGCCCTTATAGCCGCAGCTGACGAGAACCTCCTGAAGCATCTTCACGTCTTTGCTTTTCAGATTGGCGGTGTTGATTTCGGAAGACATGCTGTCCTCCTTCCGGTTGGGGCGAAGCTCACGGGCCTCAATCGGCAGCGCCCGTTCTATGGCTGCCGAGGATCTCAACCTGCGCTCTATTGTGGACGATAGCAAATGCATTCATCGAAGCCACTGCCCATCATTGCCGACACCCCACCACCATCGTCACAAATGTCGAGATGCCGTGAGTTGATCAAAATCACTGGTGCAAGCCAATTAGGGGTCTATCCGGGTCGTGCCCGCCTCGTTAAGAAGCGTTGTCAGCGCTGTAATGAGCTGCGCGTGAACAAAAGGCTTCTGAAGCAACACGCTGTTTGGAACGCCTTGAGCTGCCCAGTCCTTAGCGCTGTCCCCAGTGATATAAATCACTGGCATGTGCGGCTGCAGTTCCCGAGCGCGGCGAGCCAAATCCCAACCGTCCGTTTTTCCCGGCATCCTTATGTCGGTTATGACGGCGCAAAAGCGCGCCGAGTCTTTCTCCAAGGCACGTATAGCTTCATCGGCATTCGAGAATCCGAGGTTTTCAAAGCCGGCTTCCGTCACGACCTCTTCGAGATTGATTTTTATGAGGGCCTCGTCTTCAGCGATAAGCACGAGCAGGCTATCGCGGCCTGCGCTGATGATCTTCTGAGATTGGGCGGTCGGGTCTTTGGCCATGAGGCCCCCCTGCATTGGCAGGCGGGAGCTCTTAGCCCTCAGCCGCCAGCGCCTACGAGCTCGTTTGCTAGCGATGAAAAGAACATAGCGCCTCGCTTTGATCTGTCTATCCCCACTCCCTCGCAGAGTGTGGTTGGCAATGACCTTGATCAAGTAGGCCGCGATACCCGCATCCTGCTCACCCAGATCAATTGGCTCGAAGAGGTAACCGGCGTGAAGCTCGAAGACGAGGATGCGGCGCTCGTCACGCAGATACGTCAGTCGTGGGTCATCGCGACGGATGCACCGCAACTGCAGCATGTTCTTTCAATAACGCAGCATCCTAATGTTGAAGGCCCAAACAGGGAACAATCAGGCATTGAGGGAGACATTCAACAGTTGATGGGTATGCCGCAAGTAGCAAAGGCCCATCGCGGGGCGGCGATGAGCCTCTAGACCCCAACAGGAACAAAGGGTCCGCTCTACAACACGTTGACGCGGGGAATGTTCCACCCGACCATCATGTGGTTCGCAGCGAAGTCCTAACGACTATCAAAGAATTTGCCCACTGGCATCACCTGAACGAGACGACGATCGCCGGAGGCAAGACGCCAAGTGACAGCGAGATTGATTTCGAAGCGACGGTTTGGAACAGGATCTTGCGCGCCTTCGCCCCTACAACGGAGGACCGCGGCGAATGAACAGGCTCTTCCCGAATCACACCAGCGCGTTGCTACGGCGTAAGGGAGGAACCAACGACAACCTCGACGCAAGCTGTAACGCCAACGATCATTACTGTTTTCCCGGTGCTATCTACAACGTTCACGGTCATAGACCCGTTTTCGCCGTGGAAGAGATGTCCCGAGTTGAAAAGATCCTGCGCGGTCCCAACGGCTTCAGCGCGAACCGCTGCGGTGTCCTTGCACTCAGTGCCGTGCTCATGCCGGCGAGATGACGGTTGACGCCTTCCTGAGCCGTGTGTGGGTACGATATGGCCGAAGCCGTTCTCGACACCGGTACAGGCAAAGGGAAGTTCAGAGCGTGGCGGAAGATCGATCTGGACAGGGCAATCGACCCAGGAAGCGTAAGCGGCGTGCCGGAGGCATACTGATGGTGCCCGTGGAAATGCCGCGGTACGTCCTTCAACCGAAAAGCCGGCTGCCGCTATCTGAGCGCCGCGCTCGGCGAGAATCTTCCGCAAGACGAGCTAATCGCGGTCGCGAAAGTTTGGAATGACCGCCTCGACGCTTGGAAAGCCGAGCGACCCCGCCATGGAGCCGGTCGAGACGCTATCGAAATACGGCACTGTCGAATGGCTTTAGAACGCCTACCTGAAGCACGATCGAGGCCCCCAGACTTGGGATCGAGGACGTCTGGCTCCTGGAGGAAGGACTTCTTGCGGCCGACCAGTATAAGATAGAGGTCGGAATGGTGGGCAACGAAGGATTCGTCGGCACCTCAATGCTGAACGGCGTCCGACATTCTCTTACGAAGACCATTGTCCAGATTCCCGGAAGTCTTGGCGGATCAACGCGGATGATTTCCTTTCGATGTTGCGTTCGTTTCCTGAACTGGAGAATTCGTGCCGACGCTTCCACCAAGCTCTTGTCTAGCAGATGGCTGGCACGGTTCCATCGAATGCGCGTGGCCATATCGAACAGCGGCTCGCCCGCTGGCTGCTGATGTGTCAGGATCGGATCGGCGGCCAGCACATCCGGATCACGCACCACGATCTCGCAGCAATGCTCGGAGTTCGCCGACCGGGAGTGACAAACGCAATTCACGTCCTTGAAGGCGAAGGCTTCATCCGTTCCACGCGGGATCCACATTCAGATCGTCGACCGACAGCAGCTTGAAAAGTTCGCCGGCGGCTTTTATGGCGGAGCCGAACGGATCGAGCCAGCTCGCACCGATGACAAAGGATCGGGCAAAATCCAGCCCCAGCGGTTGCACAGCTGATTGGATGTCAAGGCGGGGTGCTTGGCTTTAGCGCCGCTGGAAGGGTGCCGCGCGCTTAGGCTGCCATCTCGATTAGCGTATGCGCCATCTTCCGGATGTCGTAGGGCTTCGCGAAGAACAGGCTGCGTTCCGGCATGTCCGACGCAAGTGGCCGCTGCTTCCCTGACACCACCACGATCTTGATCGGCGGCCATCTGTCCCGGACAGCGGCGGCGAGCTTCAGGCCATCCATGCTCCCGGGCATGTCAATGTCGGTCATCAGAATTCGGATGTCGGGAATATTCTCGAGAGCGACAATGGCCTCGTCCGCGTCCGAGGCCTCTATGGCCTCGAATCCAGCCTCTTCTACGAGATCGACAGCAAGCATGCGGACCAGCGGCTCATCTTCCACGATAAGGATCTTCACTCTGGTCATCACGCTTCCTCGCGATCGATAGAAACTTCGTTCGCCGCCGTAGGTTCCACCGAGAACGAAATTTCGAAGACGAGACCATCGGGCCTGTACTCCGTGTGGCTGTCCGCCTTGGCCTTCGCTGGGAAGGCGCGTCCGATCAGCACGGTACCGAAACCGGTTCTCTCCGGAGCCTTGACCGGTGGACCGTCGACCTCCCTCCACACCAGGCGAAGCCGGCCTTCTGATAAGTTCCAGTCAACGAGTACCCGTCCGTCCTCGGCACCGAGGCTCCCGTACTTTATAGCGTTGGTTGCAAGTTCGTGGATCACGAGAGAAAGCGGGAGAGCCAGGTCCGAAGGGAGAGGAACCTCCGTTCCATTGACGACGATCCTGTTCGGCGACGACAGGTGCGACCGAAGGGCAGCGGACACGACTTCGTGCATCGACGACCCCGCCCCTTCCTTGGACAGTATTAGGTCATATGTGCTCGCCAGCGCCGCCAGCCTGTCCGAGAAGCTATGATAGCGTTCCGGCTCCGCTTTCGCGAAGGTCTGCCGAGCTATCGCCTGCACCAAGGCGAAGCCGTTCTTCACCCGATGAGCAAGTTCCCGTACCAGCAGCTCCCGGGCTTCTTCGGCCTTCTCGTTCTGGTCCCGGCGGGCATCGAGTTCATCGAGCAGATCGTCCAGTGTCGCCCCGACCGCGTGCAACTCGTCGCTCGGACTCATCTGGGTTCTGGCATTTGTCTTGCCGTCCCTCCAATTCCGCATGACCTCCGAGATCCTGGAGATCGGGGCCAGAAGGAAACGCTCGCCGATGAACATGGCGAGCAGGAGAGACACGAGTGCCCCTACGGCGATGCCAATCGAGTTCGTCATCGTGGCCCTGTTTATGGGCGCGAAGGCCTCGCCGGTGGAAAGTCCTGCGCTGACGTAGAGAGGGCTTCCGGGCAGCGAAATCGGCCTGTAGCCGAGTACCCGTTCCGTGCCGTCCTGGCTCATCACCTGCACGATTCCTGGCTCCTCGGCATGCACGAGCTTCAAGTACTCGTCGGGTATGACGGTGCCGACGAACTTCTCCGGTAGCGGCACGCGGGCGACGATCCTGCCATCGCTGTCAGCGAGAGTGACCGCGTTTCCCGGCGTCACACCTCTTTCCGTGATGCGATTCTGGAGCCAGTCGAGGAGCATGCCGCTGACGACCACCGCAGTAACCTTGTCGTTCTCCACCACTGGCATCGCCAGCGGCAGTACCGGGCGACCCGTGATCCGACTTTCGGTGTACGTGCCGACAACGAAAGCGCGTGTTTCGACAGCCTGCTTGAAATAATCCCGGTCTCCAAACGTCGCACCCTCGGGGATCGCGATGCTGCCGCATGCCGGGGTGCCGTCTGGCCGCACAACAAAAATCGTCTGAATGTTTGGGACCTTGCCTGCGAGCGAGCGCAGGGCATCGTTGCAGTTCGCCACGTCGAGGTGCCTGACAGACGGCATCGACGTCACGGCTATGAGCAGCGAGTGAAGCCCTTCAACGATGCGCTCGACCTCCGAGGAAGCCTGACGGGCGGACTGCGCAGCTTGAACTCTCACTTCCTCCCCACGCTGCTGCCGCATGGCGTACTCGTTATATCCCAGCATCGCAACGACGGGCGCAAGGGCCGCGAGTGCGACCGCTACCAGCTTCATTCTCATCATGAGTCCCTCAACCTTTACCATCGCTACCACGCCAGGTTCGGTCTGGCTATCGAGGAGGACTGAACAGCAATTGCTGCAGTGCGGAACATCCTCGGTCTACAGATGTTTTGGAAAGCATCGCAACAAGAGGATCACAGTCATGTCAGACAAGCCCATCGGAATGCCGATACCACTCGGTCAGATCGAAACTGGCCCCGAGGCCGCGCTGGCGCTTCCGACTCAGCAGCCGGACGGTCCAGATGAGGAAATGCTCGAGCACATAGCGCAGATTGTTGACGCGATCATTCTTGGTCCTGTCAAGATCGCGCTCGCGGCATGCCTCGCGACGGCGGCATTCACCGTGAACCCATACTTCCTTATGTCCGGCTACAAGCTCGCGGAAGCTGGAGATCAGCAGGTTGCCTGACCGGGCCTCGCCCGCCATCCTCTGGCGCATTCACGTTTGGATTTACGATTATGTACTTCCTTTAACGTGTGCGCCATCAGTCAATCCTCCCGGGAGTTGCCGAGGAGGATGAACATGATTCGTCTGTCGCGTATCGCATCGATGTCGGGGATGTTGCTTTTCGCATGTCGTCCCGGAGCAAGCGAGGTCGCGTTCGCGCGGTCGTGCTCACCAGGATATGTCTCGGTGAATGGCACCTCGTGCACGGTCACGCCCGGCACGGCGATAACGGTCAGCGCTGCCGCTTCGCCTGGTCTTGACGCTCGGAACAGCGGAGGCAAGATCGTCGCCAACGGCATCACGGTCAACCTTTGCCCCGGGGCCTTGGCGCGCACGTTCATCGGCGCGCGGGCTCTGACGTGAGTTTAACGCAAATGCGTCAATTCGGATTTAGTCTTTGTTTCGCATTCTGAATGGCTAGATCGAAATCCCTAGTGGTCCTTAGTTCGTGGAGCAGAATCTGTCTCGCGTCATCTGAGTTCCCCGCTTCGGCTAGGTATTCCCTCAATTTCATGGCCTGCTCTGCCGCCTGCTCCCAATTAAACACCGCGTCGATTTTCACGGCACCTTCGCTCTATTCATGTGTTCCCTCAACGCCTCGGGATAACTTAGGCGCTGGATCATCGCCCACTCTACATGTAGCTGATGCAGACGAGTGTATTGATGAATACATTAACATGCATCACGGTGCTATAGCGTTAACGTGCGCGAAACATTGACATATTAACATTCTTTAATCGCATTCGACCCATCGCGCTTAGTCTTCCGCAGCTTGTGCGAGACGAAGAACACAACTAACCATACCATGGCTAAAGTCTCAGGGCCCCTCACCTGCCCGGCCGCGCGAGCGATCGTGCGATATCGATGATGTCGTCACGTGCCGCCGTCGGATCCTCCCGGTTCCAGGCGACACCGAGCCCGATCTTGAAATCGACGCCCCTCACCTTCTTCAGCTCGAACCCGCGGTTCGGCAGATCCTGCGTCCATTCCGGCACGAAGCCGATGCCAAGACCGGCTGAGACCAGCGACACCAGCGAGAAGGTGTCGTCGCAGGTATAAGTGACATTGTCGGTCAGATCATGCTCCTCGAACTTCTCCGTGAAATACTGTTCGCTGTAGGAGCGGTTCTGGCGGGAAAATGAGATTATCTTCTCCCCTCTCAGATCCTCAAGATCGATCTCGCTCTTTAAGGACAGCGCGCTCTCCTTGGCCACTGCCAGCAGATAGCGTTCATGAGCAATCGAGAAGAAGCGAAGCGAGCCGATATTCTCCACCGGCCGGATGAAGCCGAGATTGATGCGGCCTGCCTCGATATGGCGGATGATGTCATCGGTGGTACCGCTTTCGATATGCATGCGGATATCGGGATACTTCCTGCCGATGCGCGCAAGGAAGGCCGGCAGAACGCCGATCGTGGCGGGATAGACCGTGCCGATCGCAATCTTGCGGGTCGTCTTGCCGGCGATCGAGCGAACGATCTCTCTCGACAGCTCCAGCTCGCTGATCATCCTGACCGAGCGCTCGTAGAAGGAGGCCCCTGCCCGCGTCAGCTCCACCCGCCTGGTCGTTCGCAGCAACAGCTGCACGCCGAGTTCCTTCTCGAGCGCCAAGATCGCATCCGAGAGGCCCGACTGGGTGATGTTCACCTTGGCTGCCGCACGACCGAAATGCAGCTCCTCGGCCACCGCGACGAAGTAGGATAGCTGGCGTAGTTCCATCATCTGTCTTTCATAAAGGACAAAAGGATTTGCCTCCCGCCACGGACGAGAGCTAGCTATCCTAGTTTTGAGAATCACGCAGGACGTGAAGGATTGTCCAAGACCATGATACGTAGAAAAAATCGCCACGTCAAGGCGATTTCGATAGGAGATGGCGAATTTGTTGCCCGTTCAATGCAAGATGGCTAGGACCGCGCTCGACATGAGTGTAAAGGATCTTGCTATCGCTGCGAGCGTATCGACGAACACACTTGTCCGCTTCGAGCGTGGCGAAGAGCTCAAGCCAAGAACGATCGCTGCGATCCGTTCGGCGCTAGAAAGTGCCGGTATCGTCTTCCTCGACGGTGACTACCAAGGGGCTGGAGGACCAGGAATTCGTTTCAAAGATCCGACTTCACAACACTGATTGTCGCGATCCGGACGAATGTCGATCGCCTTGATGAGGATCGAACTGCCGTAGGTCATTTTGCGGTCGCAGACTTCTGGAGTTCAATGGCATCCCTAAGCCGTTTTCAGCCGTAGCCGATGATGCTTGGCTTAATTCCGCGGGCAATCTCGACCACTCTTACCAATTCACCCGAAGCCCAACCTTGCCCTCAACCGAGTAGTTGTCGCCGTCAAAAGAAGTCGCCCCTGCATCTGGAGGAGCAACCGGTCCGATCAGTCCACTCGCTTGACCCCAGGCAGTCGATATGAGCCATTGAGGATCGCGGTCTGCGATCCATAGAGCCGCATGGTAAGATTGAACGGCCCCTTTGGCGCAGGCAGCCAATTCGACGTGTCGGCCGGGCGCTCGTTTTGGATCAGAATTGTCACGGAACCATCCGGATCGGTCTTGAGGCCCTCTGTCGTGCTGCCAATGCTGTAGCGCTTGAAATCGTTCTCGATGAAGAATTCCTTGTCATCGTACATGCTCATGTTCCAGAACACCGAGACAGGCGGGAGACTGTCCTTATCGAAGTGCAGGACGTATCTATGCTCGCCCATGAGCGGAGCGCCCGTCTCGTCGACGCGGTTGTTGGGGTAGAGAATCTCCTCCGGCACGTTCGCTCCGGTGAGATTGGCGGAGAATGCGGCCCTTACGGCGTAATTAAATCCCGCTCTGCCGCCGCCCATCGTATACCTCCAGCCATTCACGGTTTCGGCAGCATTCGCATAGGTGTTGGCGATGATGGCGTCCGCGGCGACCGCCGCCCTGGCCAGTCCCCGCCTCGTCGGTTCGTCGAGGCCCTGCCATTCGAACCCTTTGGCGACGCTCAGTCCGATTTGCTGAGCCGCTCCGACATCGGGATCGGAGAAGTCGTCGCTGGCCGATAGAAACATGCGCATCCCAAAGCCGATCTGCTCGTAAAGTCGCAACGCCTCGGGAGCGGTCGGCGTGAACACGAAACGCTCATAGTCGACCTTCTCGGGAAGCTTGAAATTCAGACCGCTCTTCTGGAATACCGACAGTGGGAGCAAATTGAACCCTTTCTGAGCGGCGCGTGCGTTGGGCAGATCTGCTTCTCCATTGACGAATACACGGTTGGCGACCACGGCGAGCTTTGTCCTGACCCTGATCTCCTTCATGCCTGCCGGAACCGTACCATGGTAGTCAGGGCCGGTGATGAGAAACAGACCGGGTTCCGGCCCTTTGCTTCCGCCGACATTGTAGACCACCTGGTCGAAGTAGTCGCCGATCTGGACGATGTACCATCGCTTTTCGTCAAGCACGGGTACAGACAACACCATCGGCTCGCTGGTCACATCCGCCGCCGCGTAGGCGTCTATCGAGACGTTGTTCGGGGTATTCACGAACTTGTCGGCTGCCGTCTTGAGATCGGAGAACTTCCTGAAGTAGTTCAGGCCGACGGCATTCGCCTTCAATCCCGCTGCCAACGTATGGGCGTTATCGACAAACGGGCGGCCCCAGAGCGCCGCCTGGATTCCGGCGGCATAGGCTTTTTCTTCCTCGATTTGCTCGACGGACATCTTTTGCGGGACATTCTGCGCCGACGCCATCGGAGCGAATGCCATGAGAGCGGCTACCATCATATGTAGATACTTCATTAGACGGGTCTCCCGTGTGGGCAAAGCGACCCGCCGCCAAGATCTCTCGCTTGGCGGCCGCTAAAATTGCGTTTTACTTTGTCCACCGTTGGGTAAATTGAGAAGTACGTAACAGTAAATGGGCGCTGTTTACGCTGACGCGGTCCCGTCTTTGCCAACCGAGAAAATCCGCTGCTGAACACCGCTGACAATTTCGGGGCTCATGTAGTGGTTTGGACGACGAAAGAGGGGGCGAGGTCGTTGCCGAATGCATTTACCGCTGTCGGTGTGGGGCCAGCAGCTAAAAAGCTTATTTCCTTGAACGGAATCGAACCGCCGTTCAGCGGGCAAGATTCTACTTCACATCAATGACATCGGATACGTAAGAACGGAGGGCGTTTGAGACCGATGCTTCTGCATTTGATGACTTTAGTGTCGACCGCCGGCGGCAATCGGCAACTGGCTCATTCCATCCAGCAGCAGAGATCAGCAACGCAATGAGTCCCATAATGGGCTCAGCACCCGTCCCCATTAGAGTTCGCGAATGAAATCGTGCGAAATCGCGATATGGGTGCTATGGCAAACTATACGATCCTGGCAAAGGAGATGGACCGTATATCGAAACTCTGATTTATGATTTACGGTAATGATTATACCGAGACCCTCCATTGAGACTGGTATTGAACGGGCCTTGGCGCGAGCACCCGTGGTCGCGCGGATGGTGACAGGACCGACGACAATCTCGGCACGGGAAATCTGCCTGGCGGCTCCGGTGCGGGCATCTCGACAACCATGGCCGCGAATTCGATTGGGTCTTCCGGTTCGGGTAAAACCAGCTTGCCCAGCCGCGCCAGTGTTCGCCAGGATGACAGGTGGTTGGCCTTCAGCCCATGACGCTCGGCCACCTCGTTCACCGTCACGCCCGGACGCAAGCTCTCCGACACGATCCGCGCCTTAACCTCATCCGGCCATTGGCGATGAGCCTCTCGTCGGCCCTGCCGCGTCGTGAGAACCTCCAATGTAGTCTCCATGGAGAAACTCCTTCTCGCTCGTCCATGGGAACTCGATCACAGATCAGGAGACGGAGGGCAACGTGGGGCCAGAACATCGGTTACAGCAAGCCGGCAGATGCCGATGAGATTTTGAGATACTCGGAATAGCGCAGCAAAACGGGCAATCCGGTGCGCCTTGTCTGAAGTCGGCCGAGGAGGTGCGCTGGGAGCATATTAACAGGGTGTTCGCTGAAACCGGGAACAACATTTCGATGACAGCACGGCTCCTGAGATTGCACCGGCGGACTTTGCAGCGACTTTTGGCCCGTGGTCAGCAGCGTAATGACTGCGACCCACAAAAATCCTTTCTATTTTGATCCGGGCTTCGAGCACTCCGTAGCAAGTTTGCTCCATGCAGAGCACTACAGCAGTGGAGCCGGCTCCACGCCCCAGGAGCTGACGCGGATCTGCATAGGATCCGAAGGGGTCGGCGGCCACTCCGCCGGCCCTTTATTGGAGGAAGTCATAAATGGACTACGAAGACGGTATGACCGTGTTTTACGATCCGTTATCAAAGACAGTAATCGTTGTTTTCCGCGGGGAAACCACGATGCTGAAAGGGCCTTTCGAAAATGCCCGTAGTGGTGTTGCTGCCGGTGAAGATCTGTGCGTGAAACTCGGCTGGCGTTCGAACGCGCCCAATACCGAACCAAGCAAAGACGGGATTTAGATGGAGACAATGCCGGGCCGATAAGTCGGCCCGGCACTTACAGTTACATCTTGGGAACAAGTACCTTATCGATCACGTGGATCACGCCGTTTGACTGCTTCACATCTGCGATCGTCACTGTCGCCGTGCCACCTGCCTCATCTGTGAGCGTGATCTTGCCCATGCTTTCCTTGGCCTTCAAAATGCAACCACCGACGGTTTTAAGCTCATGCTCGCCGCCATCATCCTTGATCATTTTGTCAACGGTGCTGGCCATTGCGTCCGCGGCGACCACATGGCAAGTCAGAATTTTTGCGAGCTTATCCTTGTTCTCAGGCTTGAGTAGAGTCTCTACGGTTCCTTTCGGAAGCGCCTCGAAGGCTTCGTTGGTCGGAGCGAACACGGTGAATGGCCCCTTCCCTTCGAGTGTGGAAACGAGGCCCGCTGCCTTGACGGCAGCGACAAGCGTCGTGTGATCCTTCGAATTTGCAGCGTTTTCGACGATATTCTTGTCCTCAAACATCGAGGCCCCGCCGACTTTCGGGTTAGCGGCATAAGCAGCCATGCTACCCGTCATGATGCTGGCCAACGCGACTGCCGAAACTAACAGAAATTTCTTCATGATCATCTCCTCTCAATGCCGGCCTCTTGGCTCGGTGAAGATTCTACGGATGACCACCGCTCCGGTTCAAAAATCTGAGAAAGATCGTGCAAAATGATCTGCAGAAGAGGTTGTGAGCAGGTCCGCGACTGTTGGATCGATGATACTCACCACTAAATCCCAAGGATTGGCTGTAGCAACCGCAAAAACCAGCTCTTGAAGCGTAGCGGCGCCTCGGTCACGGCAAGACATATGCAGTCTTTGCCAGCATTAGCCTTCGGCTGATGCATCAAGCTGTCGTCGGCCATCTCGACATCGCCTCGCGCAAATGTCGAAACCTCATCGCTAAAGCTCCCATCAAGTACCAGCGTGAGCTCCACGCCGCGATGGGAGTGCTCCGGAACCGGTTGACCGGCGGGAATCTTTAGCAATCGCATTGTCGTCGTTTCGTCGCCGGTTGGGATCACCATTTGGGCGGCACCGCGCCCGAGCTTGCGCCATTTCAGGCCTCCGGCCGCGTCGATATAGGTCCTCAGCGGCTCCGGGTATGTGTGATCAGACGACGAGCCTTTTTTGATATGCACAACCTTGTCGATCTGGCCCGCATCGATCTTGGCTTTGACACTCTCCCAGCTTTGTGACACCTCGGCTTCATCCGCAGGTTCACTGTCGATAAAATAACCGCCAACGCTTTCCAGCACTGAAAGCTTCGAGCGGCAGGCGGGGCAAAGAGCAAGATGGGTCGCCACAGCAACACTCCAACCCTCGGCCAGTGTCCCGGCAGCATATTGCTGGAGCATGTCGTCATCCAGATGATGTTCGATCATTTGGCTTCGTCCTGAAGCGCTGCGCGCAGTTTCTCGCATGCAAGCCGTATCCTTGATTTCACCGTTCCAATTGGGAGGTTTAGTTTTTCTGCGATTGTCGAATGAGTAAGACCCTCGAAGAACGACATTCGAAGCACTTCCGCATATGTTCCCTTCAAGGTCGTCATTGCCCGGCCCAGCGCCGCCGCACTCTGATGCCGCTCGATTACCAGGTCGGCGGCCTCTAATTCGTCTGGCACGAAAGCCGGATCGTTAGGATCGAAGTCAGGCCTCAAACCTCTGCGAACCGAGTCGATCATCTGATTTCTGGCTATCGTAAATATCCAGGTCGACGCCTGCGCCTTGGAGGGATCAAAAAGTGACGCCTTGTGCCAAACCCGCATCATCGTCTCCTGCGCCAGCTCCTCTGCCAGGATTCGGTTTCCTCTCGTCATCTTCACCATGTAAGAGCGCACGCGGGGATGAAAATGCCGATAAAGGGTCTCGAACGCGCCAACATCGCGCGAGCCTGCGACCGCGGACATCAACACTTTGATCCGTTCGGCGTCTAACCTAACGCTTTCTTCCTCCAATTTACCGACCTTTCGAGCCCCGCCCGGCGTCGGCCACCCTGTTGCCTCAGCACAGGCGGCTCGACGTAATGCGGTTCGGCGCGGCAGTTGCATGTTCATGAGGTAACCTACGCATCAGAATTCCGCTGGATCAAAAATCGATCCCAAAATGCTCGGAGGCCTTAATGGCAGCTCTCACCGACGCCGGCGGCGACGTCATAGGCGCGAGACAGCGCCAAAGATCCGCTGCGTGACCCAAAAGCCGGCGCCCGATGCGACCGCCGACAAGAAGGTTCCCCAGATGAGGTCAGCAATCGTCAAGCCGGTCGACCAGTTTTTCAGCGTGGACTGGTTGGTCAGGTCATAGGTGGCATAAGCCATGAAGCCGACGGCAGCGCCGTAGAGCGCCGCGGTTGCCATCGACCCTGACATTAAACCTGCGCTGACAGCGAAGAACGTCAACCCGGCGGCATAGATCAGATAAAATGCCACTGCCGGCGCCAGTCGGAACTGCGGAGCTAGCATATCGCCTAAGGTTGGCCGGTAGAGACGATCGGCCATAATGCTCAGCCATATAAAATCGATTGCCACGAAGGCGATCAGCGTTGCGCAGTAGGCGGTCAGGTAGGTTTTCATGCGGGCCTTCCCAGTTCGATTTCAAGCTCAGTTTATGCGCGTCCAGTCCACGCCTTTGCAGATCAGACCGGCGATGACACAGCCTTTCGTGGTCATCCTGGCGCCGTCGACCCTGACGGTCAGCTTGTAGCTCAGGTCGCGTTGCGGATCGAAAGCGGTGCCAAAGTAGCTTCCCTCGCTGTCCTCCTTGATCGACATAACCAGTTTGTCACCTTCCTTTTCCTTTGGCGTGCCGGGCTTTATCCATGTGTTGACCGCGCAGATTTCGGCGCCGCAAGGTGCAATACGCACACGCGCATTCCCGTCTCCGCGGGCCCAGCTGCCGTTTATATCGGCGGCTTCAGCAGGGAATGCCGCTCCAACAAGAATAACGGGAATTGCCCAGGCAAACGATTTCGTTCTGTTCCTGTGAAAGAGCGCCTTCTTAGGCATGCTCGATCGTATAAAGTCCGACATTGATGCTTTCCTCCTCAAACCCTGCCTCGCAGTAACAAAGATAGTAGTGCCACATCCGTTTGAACCTTTCGTCGAAGCCGAGAGCGGCGATAGCCAGCCAATTCGCGTCAAAACGTGTGCGCCATTCCCGTAGGGTGCGGGCGTAGGATTTGCCGAAGTGCTCCACTTCGGTCAGTTTAAGCCCGGCGCGTTCGACTGCGCTTCGCAGCGCCTCGTCGGAAGGCAGAAATCCACCTGGAAATATGTACGTCTGGATGAAATCGGTGCTGCCGCGATAAGCATCGAACCGGCTCTTTTCGATCGAGATGACCTGCAGCAAGGTTCGCCCGCCTGATGTCATACACCGTTTGACGATCGTGAAGTAATCCGGCCAATACGCTTCCCCGACCGCTTCGAACATTTCGATGGAAACAATACGGTCAAATTGGCCGCCAACATCCCGGTAGTCTTGAAGCCGCAATTCAACCTGACCTGTTTTCCCTGCTGCCGCCACTAGTCCTCGTGCCCACTCCAGTTGCGAAGGCGAGAGGGTCAGGCCGACCACGTGAGCATTCGCATGGGTCGCGAGATCAAGCGCGAGAGCGCCCCACCCGCAACCGACCTCGAGAACACGGTGACCATCCACAACGTCCAGCTTTTCGCGGATGCGCCTGAGCCGATTTTGCTGCGCCGCTTCAAGTGTCTGCGTGACATCCTCGAAAAGGGCTGAGGAATAAAGCATCGAGCCATCAAGCCATTGCTGGTAGAACTCGTTGCCCAGATCGTAATGGGCCTCAATATTGCGGCGGCTGCCGCGCCTGGTGTTAGCATTGAAGATATGACGCAGGCGGCCAACCAGTCTCATTATCGGGGTCCCGGACAGAGCTGGCGCCAACAAGCTGGCATTTACGGCGGCCAAGCGTATGAGCGCCGTCAGATCCGGCGTGGTCCAATCTCCATGAATATATCCTTCTGCTGCTCCGAGATCGCCCGACACCACGAGCCTGCGAAACGCACCCCATCGACGGATGACGATCGTCGCGTCGGGTCCGCTCTCAATTCCTCGCTTTACGAAGGCTTCCCCGTTCGGCAGGACGACCGTCAACTGACCGTGCTGAAGGCTCTTGATCAGCCGTCCGAACGTAAAACCACCAATGCCAACCCTCGGCCGCTCAGCCGGACCTGCAACCGGTGAGTTGGTAGCTTCGTCAAACTGCGCCATTGGATCCTGCCTCGCGCACTTCGGAGTTTGAACGGCAAGAAACAGACCAGCCTGGATGACGGGGCCACAACGTCCTGCTTGTGATCGTCATGCAAGCACCTCCCGATGAGCAGCCATCATGTCAAAAGATCGCGCCGATGGGGCGCGGACGATGCGCCCACTTTCCTGGCTGACTTCCCACGGGCGTCGAACGCCGCCGAGATCTTCGGCGACCGCGAGCCCCGCCTGCATGCCGTCCTCATGGAAACCCGAGCCGAAGTACGCGCCGCAAAACCATGTCTTGCGTGAGCCCTGAAGTGACCAGATTTCGCGCTGGGCTCTGTCTGTCGCGAGATCGAAAACCGGATGCTCGTAATTCTCTGTTGCGATGATCGACTCGGCGCGCGGTGGACGGCTCGGATTGAGCGTGACGAAGGTGGGAGGCGCGGAACCGAGAGGCTGCAGCTTGTTCATCCAGTAGGTTATCGATGGCTTCGCCTGATCCTGCCGGTCCGAAACTCTTCTGTCGGCGACGTAGTTCCAGCTTGACCAGGCTGCACGGCGCCCTGGCATGAAGCCGGTATCGCCATGCAGAACCGCCTCGTTCCGAGAATAGCGAAAGCTTCCAAGGATCCTGCGCTCCTCTTCGGTGGGGTCGGCTAACATCCGGAGCGCCTGGTCCGCATGCGTCGCAACGACAACGTCATCAAACATATAGATTTTTCCAGATGCGTCGTGCACTTCGACGTGATCGCTTAGGCGGCGGATATTTCTAACTGGCGTCGAGAGCAGTACACAGTCAGCGAAACCAGCAGTCATCCGCGCCACATACTCCCGACTGCCGCCCCGGACCGTGCGCCACGCTGGTCGATTCCAGAGAGCAAGAAGTCCGTGATTGCAGCAGAATTTGACAAAGCTGGCGGCGGGATAGGCGCCAACCTCCATCGCAGGCGTCGACCAGATCGCCGCCGCCATCGGATAGAGGTGGTCCTCGCGAAATGCGCGTCCGTAACCGCTCCGATGAAGATAGTCTTTTAGAGAAATGCCGCCCATTAATGCGAGATCGCGCGGTGCGTTGCGATAATAGCGCTGAAGATCGCGCATCATCGACCAGAAGCGGGGATTGGCGACGTTTGACCACTGGGCGAACAGGCCAAGTGCAGTGCCGCCGGAATACTCAAATTCCCCGCCGTTGAGGGATACGGCAAAAGACATATCGGAGGTGACGGTCGGGACAGCGAGTTCATCGAACAGCGCCGTGAGATTGGGATAGGTCGCTTCGTTGTAGACGATGAAGCCGGTATCGACCGCGACCTCGCCGCTCTCTGCCTTAAACGTCACTGTATTGCTGTGACCGCCAATGCGATCCGCAGCCTCGAACACGGTCACATCATGATTTTTTGCTAAAAGCCAAGCGGCGGAAAGACCTGAAATGCCGCTGCCGATAATCCCAACCTTGAGGCGGCCCGACCCTGTGCCGCGAGCTCCAAATGCCATAAATGTCCTCTGTCTACAAATTGAAGAATTGACGATCTTTACGGACGGAATTCGCAGCGGTTTTCTCACGCGAAGGTTTTTTTGCATCTTTTTTATTGCGGTCCGCAAACCGAGTTGCCGCAACCGGCGTAGAGGCGCTCGGAGGCAAATCGTTCTCGGGACATCTACCTTTAGTGATGATCGCGATTGGGCTTTCTGTGGCGATGGCCGGCGCGTGGGTGATACAGCGCACGACCGGCCTCAGCGGCTGGATCGACACGACGTGGTCTCTGGCCGTAGGGGCCGGGAGCATCGCGGCAGCAATCTTCGCAGATGGCAGCATCAGTCGTCGGTCCATAGCGCTGCTGCTCGTGGCAGTTTGGTCGCTCAGGCTCGCCAGCCATATCGGCGCGCGCACCAGAGGCGCGAAAGAGGACCCCCGCTATGCAAAATTCATCGAGGAATGGGGCGGTAGCGCGCCATGGCGGCTCTTCGTGTTCTTGCAGGTGCAAGCAGTCGCCGCCTTCGTTCTTGTCCTGGCCGTCTTTATGGCAGCAGCCAATGGCGAAGATCTCGTTCGCACTCTGGATTTCATTGCCATTGCGGTCGGTTTTATTGTCTTGGGGGGCGAGGCGGCTTCGGTTTTATCGGGCTACGATATGCGGGGTTTGGCGCCGCCGATCAGGGACATCAGAAACTCAAGTGCAGATTAACGAACCAGGGAGGACTCAATGATTCATCTCCGAAGCGTACGGCCGCTGCTTCTCGTTCTCGCCGCCGTTGCGTCGGCAACGTGTCTGGCAAGTGCCGAACCCGATGTCGTGAAGGTCGAACCAGACCATTACCGCGGCACCTGGCTGGAGATCGCCAGAAGACCGATGTACCTGACCGACGGCTGTGTCGCTGGCTACTCGACATATCGCCAGGGACCGTCGCGGAGCGAGATCCTCGTCGAGGATGGTTGCAGGGTGGACACGCCGAAAGGCCGCCTAAAGACCGTGAAGGGCGTCGGCACGATCACCGATTTTGAAACAACCAACGCCAAAATGCGCGTTCGCTATCCCTGGTTCATCACATTCAATTACTGGGTGTTGTACAAATCCCCTGATAAATCCTGGTTTATAAGCGCGAACCCCTCGATGACTGACCTTTGGATCTATGCGCGGACGGTACCGTCCAAAAGTAAACTTCAACGCATGGTCAGAAAGGCAAGCGAGCTGGGTTACCGCACGCCGGCTGAAGCGCTCGACGGGTTGCTCAAATCAGATATGATCGAATGTGTTGCGGCGGCCGGTTGAATCTGCCTAGATAGCGCCGATGCACGACCCGGCTTGGTATGATTATGGGCATGACCGGATCCGAGACATGGGCGGCGGCGAACGGTACCGGAGCGTGAGATTACCGTCTGATCATCAGCGTGAAACATGCATGCATCCCCACCCGCCGCAAGACCTCACGATGCGCGAATACTGCTGGCAGTAGAGCGTCGCTTTGCGGCGCCGGCGCAGTCGTGACAATCCAGTCGAACGGTCCATCGACAGTTTCGCCGATACGTATATGCCAGCGACCAGGCTCTCCGCCGATACGAGCCACCTCGCAATTCAACCTAACGTCAAGATCCTCTGACATGGCTTTCGGCAAAGCGTTCATAGATGGAACGGCGACATAGCGCGTACTGCTTAGAACTACACGCCGAACCGGCGCACCCGCCGTCAATGCTACCACGTTGCCTGTCCAGGGCTTGACCAAACCCCTAAGGCAAGCCTCGTCCACCTCCCCGCGGAAATCCTCATCCCTCACCGTAAAATATTGCGCGCCGTGGTCGAACGAAACATCGTCAAGTCGCCGTGTCGCCATCCGCCCGCCGACGCCTTTGCTTTTCTCGAAAATCGTCACGACGGCAATTTTCGAGAGCGACCTCGCAACCGTTAGCCCAGAGATTCCCGCCCCTATAACGCCAACTCTTAGACGTGGTGCCATCAGTATCCCCTTCGCGCGGCCCTGCAGCGCTACCATGTTTACGATTTGCTGGTTGCACAGCAAACGGTCCCGCTTCACAGCCTTCGCAACCGTCCTTGCATGATCAGCCGATCGACGAAGCCGCGTTCGGCGTCGAACGGATGTCCATCCCATCCCTGATGCGAGAAGCCAGAGATCCACACCTGATCGCCAGGGGCGGCAACCTGGCCGATCACATAGGCGATAGCGACTAACCCAGAGCTCGGTACAACGTACGCGCCCGCCATGAGCCCTCGCAGCTCCAAATCCAAAAGATCGTGAAATCGGCGCGGGATCACAGAAAAGCTTTTGCCTGAATTGGCGGCGAAGCTTGCAAACTCCTCAGTGTAGTCGTCGCAGAAATCGTCGAGCTCGGGGTACTGTATCGCGAACACCGGCTTGAGTTCGGCAAACTTTGGAGCGTCGCGAACGCACCAGATCTCGGCAGCACTCTTCAAGGCTGGGCTGTTGCGCCAAGCGGCGTGCCCGATCATCGCTGCCGCAGGACGACCGGTGTTGCACACCGCCACTATATCGGTTCGAACGCCACCCTCGCCGACCGAGCGACAGCCATTGAAGCGAACGACAAGATCACCGTTGTCGATTGCAGCGGCTTCGTCGCGCGAAAATGAGCCGTTGCCAACTATCACGATTCTTCGCGCCATCTCTCTGCACCACAGTAATTGCGTGCTTACGAGGCAATCGCGAAGCAGATCAAAAAAGTTGGAAACTAATGGGCCGGAAATTTGATCCGACCGATGGGTAGCGTCGTACCATCGCGGTTGTCAAAACGAAGGACATTTCTGATGGACGCCATCGTCAACGATACCGAGTTTCTAGCGCCCGCAGACATACCAACCCAGGAGGAAGCCGAAGCCGCCGTGCGGACCTTGATCCGCTGGGCTGGCGACGACCCGACGCGCGAAGGTCTGCTCGATACCCCGAAGCGCGTGGCCAAAGCATATCGTGAGCTTTTCGCCGGCTACGACGCCGCCCCGGAAGACATTCTGGCGAGGACCTTTTCCGATGTCGCCGGTACAGCGACATGGTGATCGTTAGGGATATCGCATTTCATTCGCATTGTGAGCATCACATGGTCCCGTTTCATGGTGTTGCCCATATCGCCTATCTCCCGGAAAGCGGCGTGCTGGGACTCTCCAAAATGGCTCGACTGGTGGATCTTTATGCCCGTCGGCTGCAGACTCAGGAAACGATGACATCACAGATCGCAAAGGCTCTCGACGAAAGCCTACGCCCTGAAGGTGTGGTGGTCATGATCGAAGCCGAGCACATGTGCATGGCGATGCGCGGCATTCAAAAGCAGGGTGCCAAAACAATAACAACCACGTTTATCGGCCGATTTGAGCGTTCTGCCCAAGATCAGTCGCGCTTTATGATGCTGGCGCGCGGCTGATACTCGGGATCGGCAGTCCTCTGAAACTAAGGGAGCGAATGGTCCGTGGCCAATACGCTTATGAAATCGTTGGGGGCCGGTTACTCGGCCCTAGTTATAGGAGCCAGCGGCGGCATCGGGCAGGCCATATCCGATTGCTTGGCAGCTGATCTCAATTGTTCGAACATGATTCGCCTTTCGCGCCGCGAGGATGGGTTCGACATCACTGACGAGGAAACCGTACATCACGCCGCCGAACGGCTTCGGGAAACTGCATTCGACCTAGTTGTCTGTGCGACCGGCGCTCTGACGATAAACGGCGTCGGGCCGGAGAAGTCGATCCGACAGCTTTCACAAAACGCGATGATGAACCAGTTTGCCGCCAATGCCGTTGGACCTGCACTGATCCTGAAACATTTCGCTCCGCTGCTTGGCAGGAAAAGGCGCGTAATCGTTGCCTTCCTTTCAGCGCGCGTCGGTTCGATTGGCGCCAACCAGCTTGGCGGATGGATTTCCTACCGCTCCTCCAAGGCCGCGCTCAACCAGATCGTCCACACGGCCGCGATCGAGGTTTCAAGAGCGAACCCGGTCTCTGTGGTTGTAACCGTGCATCCGGGAACCGTGGCGACCTCGCTCTCTGATCCGTTTTCGTCTGGCCATCAAAGGTCGGAGCCTAAAAGCGCCGCGCGGGCGGTTCTACAAACGCTTGACTTCCTCCAGCCTGCCAATTCCGGGGGATTCTTCGCATATGATGGCAGTCCAATCCCTTGGTAGGACGCTTCGCTACAGCGGTTGTGCGTACTAGGATTTAATCGAAACCAAACAGGTGGCTTTCTTGAATCGGGGTCGTAGCCTAATTTTCGTACTAGGCGATCAGCTTTCCATGTCGCTTTCCAGCCTCGGCGGTGCCGACCCTGGGCAAGACGTCATCCTCATGTGCGAAGTCTTGGAGGAAGCTTCGTATGTCCAACACCACAAGCTGAAGATCGCGCTCATTTTCTCAGCTATGCGCCACTTCGCGCAAGAGCTTTCGGGATCAAGGGTTTGATGTCCGCTATACGATGCTCGATGACCCAGAAAATTCCGGTTCTTTTACCGGTGAGCTCAGGCGACTTACCGAGACCATGCGACCAGAGCGCATCGTCGTCACCGAGGCCGCCGAGTGGCGGGTCGTCGAAGCAATGGAAAAATGGGAAGAAACCATTGGTATTCCGGTAGAAATCCGATCCGATAGCCGTTTCCTGTGTTCGAAGGCAGAATTTTCAGATTGGGCACGCGGACGTCGATCCCTGACGATGGAATATTTTTACAGGGATATGCGGCGCCGAACCGGGCTCCTGATGAACTGCCGCTTAAAGAAATGTTCGCGCGTTACTGCTGAGATCAAGATCGGGAGAAACGCGTTTGCAACAAATCGCTGCAGGAAATGGATCCGCGCCTGGCATAAAGGCAGTTGAACTTTTCCAGTGTGTCGGCGGTGTTGTTACTGCCGGCTTCACTGAAAAAATTCTAGGAACGTCGCTCGATGAAGCATGATCCGTCTCGTGAAAACTCAATTTGGTGTGCCCCGAAAGGAAGGAGTGGACGATGAAAATGATCCTGGGCTTGACGGTTGTCACCGTACTATCCTGTTTTTGTACTGGATGTTCTCGTCACGACAACGTTCGCCCCGACCCTGCTGCGGCCGACAAAAATCAAGTTAAGAGTAGGCCGCCGTCGACAATATCGTGCCAGAAAAACCCCAACGTCGAGGGGATGCTGCGCACGCTCTGTTATTAAGGATAGTTCAGCAGCGCAGCTCATGCCGGTCGAAGCCGTAAGCAGTCTTTGCGAAAAAACTTGGGGCCTTCACTCAAGCGAACAACCGTAACCCTCGTCTAGGCATTCATTAGCAAGATGGCGCAGACTATATTTCACACGATGAGAATTGACACTGCGATTTTGCAGCCTACGAGCAGAAGAAATATTTTGATATTGAGCGCCATCCGAATTGCGCCAGCTCCGTATCGAACGATAACCCAGGAGCAAAATCATGCATCGTATGCCGCTGAATGCCAACGCCCTGCCAGATGAAGACGGTTTCTTCGGAATATTTGGCGGCCGCTTCGTAGCCGAGACGCTCATGCCGCTTCTGATCTCAGTCGCCGAGAATTGGCGGGCCGCAAAGACCGACAAATCATTCTGGGATCAGCTTGATGAGTTGTCCCGAACATATATCGGCAGGCCTAGTCCACTCTACTTTGCTGAACGATTGACCTCGCGCCTGAATGGCGCGCGCATCTACCTGAAGCGCGATGAGCTCAATCATACCGGTTCCCATAAAATTAACAATTGCCTCGGCCAGATGCTTATCGCCCAACGGATGGGCAAGAGGAGGATCGTAGCCGAGACGGGCGCAGGCCAGCACGGCGTAGCGACTGCAACGATGGCAGCCCGGTTCGGTCTCGACTGTGTCATTTACATGGGAGCAAAAGACCTTGAGCGCCAAGCCCCCAACGTTTTCCGGATGAAGCTCTTGGGTGCTGAGGTGCGATCCGTCAGGTCGGGAAACGGCACACTCAAAGATGCCATGAACGAGGCACTGCGTGACTGGGTATCGAACGTTGATGACACCTATTACCTAATTGGGACCGCCGCTGGCCCCCACCCGTATCCGGAGATGGTGAGAACGCTGCAGTCGGTGATCGGGAACGAGGCGCGCGCGCAAATATTGGAGTGTGAAGGCCGCCTTCCCGATCTCTTGGTCGCAGCGGTTGGTGGCGGCTCGAACGCGATTGGATTGTTCCATCCTTTCCTAGCCGATACTGGCGTCGCCATGGTCGGCGTTGAGCCTGCCGGCAAAGGCCTTGAAACTTCGCAACACTGCGCATCGTTAGCGAAAGGCAAGCCCGGCGTTCTGCACGGAAACCGTACCTATCTTTTGCAAGATGCAGACGGTCAGATCAACGAGGGACACTCGATCTCCGCAGGCCTCGATTACCCCGGGGTCGGTCCGGAGCATTCGTGGCTGAAGGAAATTGGGCGCGTAAGCTACGCGTCCGCAACGGACCTCGAAGCCCTTGAAGCTTTCCAGTTTCTATCAGCCGTGGAAGGCATCATTCCGGCGCTTGAGCCGTCTCACGCAATTGCCGAAGTTATGCAGACAGCTCCGCGCATGGCGTCCGACAAGATCATCGTTGTCAATCTCTGTGGTCGCGGTGACAAGGACATCTTTACGGTATCCAGCCTATTGAATTTCAATAGCCCTTAAGACGGGAGACCGAGGCATCTATGTTCTCAGATTTGGATATCCAAAAAGGGAGGTGTCACGCGATCGAGCTGTGAACAAACTATCTCTGCTGTAGCTAACAATGACGCAGCCGCGCTGGTCACGTCTGAACCGCCCCGGCTTTGCCGGAGACCGTTTGGTTTGAGTTATGCGGCCATGGCTGGTTCGTCCAGCATGGCTTAGTAGCGTTCTTCAGCCTCGGCTGGCGACCGGTTGAATCTGCCTTGCGATCCGCGGTCGGAATGGTGAACCAGTCGAACTTGCTTTACGTCAATGTTCTGGCGGCCCAGCACGTCATCATTCCTGACGAAGTTCAACTGAAGCAAACCTGGAGCGCGTCTCGATCTCTCAAATCGAGCGGAAGCAAATCAACATTGGGATCGACTCGCTCGGAAAAATCGCCGGCGTCCTCGATTGCAAGGTTTACGAACTCCTTGCCGAGCCTACTGAAGGAGAACAGCCTCCTGAAAATCTGCGCCCTGTTCGTCGGGGCTAGCACCGTCCACCGGACAGCTTGGCCCCCTTGAAAGGAGTCGAACCCTCGACCCCTCGCCTGCGGTTGGCTAAACATGTGCAACACAATTCATTCACAGCGGCAGACGCCGGCGTAACTTGGTTTTGCTGGCTAACGGAATGACGCCCATCTAAAGGAATCGACCGAACGGCACCACCAAGTTGCTGAGAAATCAGTGCGGAAACGGACAGGAAGGTGCCGCGGATAACGCTGGCTTATGGTCGCACACCGCTTTCAAAAGCGAGATTGTCGTCGCTTGAGCAGTTTTCGAAATATCCGCATATCCTTCGCTATGCTGAAGCTTCCCCATGACTGTGCTAGCGAGGCCTGCATCCATTCTCTCGGCGACTGCCAATGCAGCGGCAGCCCTGGTCTTGAATGGCAAGAGAGCTTCGAGAACGTATCCATCGCCGAGTGCCTTGGCAATGCACGCGATATCGAACATGTCACGTGGTTGAAGAGAGGATCCTCGATAGTGAACCTTCTTCGCGATGATTTCGCCCGGGGTCTCAAGGTCAACTTCGGTTCCATGTACTGCGATACGGGATGTGGGATCGTTGGTCAGACTTGGAGCGCAAATGAAGTCGATTTCACCGATACCCGCGAACACGATTTTCAAAGCATGCGTCCCGTCCGAAACATATTCATCAGGGTTCACCTGTAGGGTATAGCCCTGTGTTTTCGGGTTCAGATATGGGAGGACCTGCGGATCATCGATGAAAATGTCGATATCGAAGCTTTCACGATGGTTTATCTGGAGCATAAGGGCGGTGCCACCTCCGAAAGTCCAGCTATCGAGGAGCTTAAAAGAAGAGTTCGCCTGATTTATAATTGACACAGCCTGGTCGAAAAGGCTTTCCCAATGGCTCATCAGGACAGCCCTCAGGCGGCCAGGGCGAGGGGATATCCAGCCAGCTGCGAGAATTTCTGGGCAATTTCGAATGCGGTACCGTGATCAATCTCCATCTCATCGAGAAACTGGTGCTGGAGCTCGGCTTTCACTTCGGAATAGAATGAAAATGCGGAAGCATCAAAGTTCTTAACGCTCGCAAAATCCGAAATCTTCGAAGCGAGTTGCTCAGCCGAGAGGTTCGTCCCGTAAGGGGCGTTCACCGTCGACAGTACCTTAATCGCAACGCTAGACATCGTTATCACCACCGTTTTTCAATAAGTTATATAATACATAGCCGCCGAAAACGCAATAAACACAGCAGACGCAGGCATGCAACGGGCGATTGATCCGGCTTATTCCAGTTCTTCTGACAAGAGCAGACGAAGCAGTGGCTTTTTTCTTCCTCGTGCATGTCAACCACACCGGGAATAGGCATTTTGCGGCTCAGAGGCCTGCACGTGCCAGACCATGCTCGACGAGCCTGTCGACCTCGGGCTATTCAGTCGTTCCGTTCACGTTCTGTCCGGCAACTGTTGCGCAAGCCGTTCGCCTTGAAGGGAAACGAACCGTCGACACGGTGATCTTTTCCTCACTCTTCCCTCAACTCTGCAGCGAAGACCGTTCGTTTTAGGGGAGGCTAATTATCAGCAAGCACAGGGGATACGATTAAAAGGATCGAAATAGTTCGCTAGATCATCGGTTTGAGGGGCTGGCACGTTTGTTCATCGGCAAACTCAAGTAGCTCATTGTGCATTCGGCCAGCCCGGATCTTACAACTATTTACCCTTATTTATCCCGGGGCCGAAGGCTGCCGGTGGTAGTCCTTTTCTCCAGAGGCGCAGATTTCCTGCACCCGTTTGAAGAGGAAAAGGTCATGAAAAAACATCTCGCTAGCGCCATTGCACTACTGGTCGCCGCCGCTCCGTTTGCCGCCGAAGCCCGTTGCCTCCCACAAACCGCGATCACCGCCTCCGTCAGGGCAATTCCCGTCATTCACTACAAGAGCACGTCGATCGACGGCGTGAACGTCTTCTACCGCGAGGCCGGCCCCAGGGACGCACCGGTCATCCTGCTCCTGCACGGCTTTCCGACCTCGTCGCACATGTTCCGCAACCTCATACCGCTGCTTGCGGACCGCTACCGCGTGATCGCGCCCGACTATCCCGGCTATGGTCAGAGCGACGCGCCCGACCATACCAGGTTCCAGTACACATTCGCGCATCTGACTGATATCGTCGAGAAACTGACCGACAAGGTCGGCGCCCACCGGTACAGCATGTATGTTATGGATTACGGCGCGCCGATTGGATACCGGCTCGCGCTCAAGCATCCCGAGCGGGTCGAATCCCTGATCGTGCAGAACGGAAATGCTTATACCGAGGGCCTGGCTGCCTTCTGGGATCCGATCAAGGCCTACTGGGCCGAAAAGACACCGCAACGCCGGGAAGCACTCGCCGGCCTGGTGACGCTCGAAACCACGAAGTTCCAATACACCGACGGAATGGGCGATGTCGCGCGGATCAGCCCCGACACCTGGGTCGTCGATCAGGCCCTGCTCGATCGGCCGGGCAACAAGGACATTCAGCTCGATCTCCTGGGCGACTACGGCAGCAATGTTCCGCTCTACCCGGATTTCCAGGCCTTCCTCCGCGAGCGCAAGCCGCCCACGCTGATCGTCTGGGGCAAGAACGACAAGATCTTCCCGGAATCGGGCGCGCATCCCTATCTCCGCGATCTCCCCGACGCCGAAATGCATATTCTCGACAGCGGACATTTCGCCCTCGAGGACAAGCTCGACGTCATGGCGCCGCTGATCCACGACTTCCTCGACCGCAAGGTTTGCAAGTGATGCGTCCCGCAGGGCCGGCGGCCCTGCGGTCTTTCTCCCTCGACAACACCTTAAAAGGAAGAGACATGCCCCATGTCGTTTCGGGCGCCCGGACAGTCGGCGCGCCGTCCCTCTCGATCGTCCTCGTGCACGGCGCCTTCGTCGACGGCTCCGGCTGGCAACCGGTCCATGGCGAGCTTGCCGGCTTCGGTTTCGAAGTCCTCGTCGCTCCGCGCCTGCTGGGCCGACAGCGGCGAACCGCGATGCGATGCTGCCCTTCCTGTCGCTGGAGGGCACGCGCTTCCAATATCTCGCCGGCACGAGGGACGAGGCCCGCATCGATCCCGCCGCATGGCTGTACGATCAGCTCTTCCTCGACCGCCCGGGCGCCAAGGAAATCCAGCTGGACATCATCTACGACTCACGCACCAACGTCGCGCTCTATCCCGCCTTTCTCGCCTATTCCCGCGCGCATCAGCCGGCGGCGTTGATCCTATGGACGAGAATGATCCGATCTTCCTGTTAAAAGGCGCTCACGCCTTCCTTCGCGACCTGCCCGGCGCCGAACCTCATTTCTTCGACACCGGACATTTCGCCCTCGAAGACAAGGCGCACGAGATGATCCCCGTCATGCGCGACTTCCTCGCGCGAACCCTTTTGCCCGCTAACCGGAACTCAGAGATGGACAGCGACCATGTATAACAGCAAATCCAAGTCGAGCGTGCTTGCGACGGGCGGCGGCATGAGCCTCATCGATCCCTCCGACGTGCTGATTCTGCTTCTCGATCACCAGTCGGGCCTGTTCCAGACGGTCAGGGACATATCGGTCTCCGATCTGCGCCGGAATGTGGAGATGATCGCCAGGCTTGCCACGCTTTTGGATATCCCGGTCGTCACGACCGCCTCGGAACCTGCCGGCCCCAACGGCTCGCTGATGCCGGAGATCCATGAATATGCGCCACACGCCGTTTATGTGCCGCGCAATGGCGAGGTAAACGCCTGGGACAATGACGATTTCGTCGCCACTGTCTGCGCGACCGGCCGCAAGACGCTCGTCATGGCGGGCGTCTGGACCAGCGTCTGCGTCATGTTTCCGGCGCTCGACGCCCGCGCCGCCGGCTATGACGTCTACGCCGTACTCGATGCCTCGGGGGACCCGAGCGAAATGGCCTCGCGCATTTCGCTCGCCCGCTTCGTCCAGGGCGGCGTCAAACCCACATCTGCCAACGCCCTTCTGTCCGAGCTTCATCGCAGCTGGGCGCGGCCCGAGGCGGCCGAACTCGCAAAACTCTACGGGCTTGCCGCGCCAAACTATGCGGCGGTCGCCGAAAGTTATGCCCGTGCCCGGCAGGCAGCCAGCGAGGCAAGCCAGGCGCAGAGCCATCCGGTGCCTGCGACATCATAGATGCGCTTAGTTCGGCAACCGGAGATCAGGCGAGGCCCGCCATGAGACGCTCCGTCCGCCGGACCGCGGCGCCCGCACCCGTGGCGCGGGCGCACTTCAGAGACTTCTCGAAACAGCGTGTCGCCCTATCCGGTCGTCCGTTGCGGGCTTCGATCATTCCCGCGACGCGCCACAGATCCGGATGCCACCAGCGCTCCTCGCGGATCCCGATTTCGGTCAGCACGGCGCGCATGCTGTCTTCCGCAAGGCGCATCTCGCCCGCGCCAATATAGGCTTCCGCCAAAAGGCTGCGGTAGAAAGGCACACGATTGCGCCAGCCGCCCCGGAGCAATCCGGCAATGCTGTCCTGCATCCCGGTGAAGCCGGCTGCGTCGCCTCGAGCCGCCTGAATAGCGCCGGCGAAGAACAGGGCGGTGCCCTCGTAGATGCCGACATTCTCGCGTCGTGCGACGTCATCCAGCTGCCGCTGAAGCCGGGACGCGGTTTCGAGCTCGCCCTCCACGAAGGCGATCGGAAGCGCCGCAAGCGAGATCGCATTGCCGAGCGATATCATGTGATCGAGATCCGCGGCCCGATCGATGGCATGGCCGGCCAGACGGGCGGCGCGATCAGGCTCTCCCTGCAACCACGACAGAAGCGCCTGCGACAGGCGAATTCCGGTAGGCAGATCGACCTGGAACCGGGACAATCCGTGCCCGTACTCCAGATCGCCCCATTCGTCCATCAGTGCCTTAAGATGGGTCGATGCCGAATCCAGTTCGCCGGCATAGATCTCGATATGGGCGAGCAGCCGCTTGCCGTCGGGCGCGCTCGACCAGTTGAGCCCCTTTTCCGCGGCGAAATCCCGCATGCGGCGCAAAGCCGTGCGCGGCCGGCCGGAATAGGCGAAGAAGACCGCCTGTCCGCAGACCGAGCGCATTTCAAGTTCGGCATTGCGCGATTTGCTCGCATGAAAGAGGCTCTCGCGCCAGGCTTTGTCGGTTTGCGGATGCATGTGGCGGGCAAGCGTCATCGCCCAGGCCCGCGCCGCGAACAGCTTCGCCCGTCCCAGCGGCGGAAGCTTCAGGAGCGCCGCGCTGTTTTTTCCTGCAAGGTCGATGGCTGCCAGCATTTCCCGGAACGCCGAAAGCTCCTGCCATAGCGGCAGTGCGGCCACGACCAGCTCGATGCCCAGTTCGGCGTCGCCGGCGGGATCGAAGGCCCAGTCGATGCCAGCCCGGACATCGTCGATCGTCCGGCGATATTTCCGCAGCCATTCGCGAGACGTCTGCGAAGACCATTCCCGTTCGGCGATCTGCAGCTTGTCCCGCAGCCGGATCGCAACCTGTCGCCTCGCCTGCTGCCGATGGCCTGAGCCGAAAAGACGCTGCGCCGCATAGGCGCCGGTGCTTTCGGCCAGCCTGTAATGCACTGTCACGCCGTCATAGTCCGTCGAGACGAGCGATTTCGCCACGAGCTGGGACAGCGCGTCGCGTCCCGTCACGGGGTCGAGTGCGCCGGCGGAATAGAGGGCCTCCGCGTCGTCGGCAGTGAACCGGCCCGAAAACACCGAAAGCAGGCCGAGCAGGACGGCCTCGCGGTCGGGAAGAAGCCGGTAGCTCCAGTCGAGCGCGGCTTCGAGCGTCTGGTGGCGCAAAGGCGCGTCCCGTTCTCCCCGGCTCATCGAACCGAATCCGTCCCTGAAGAGATCGTCGAGCGCGGCGGGCGCAAGCGCACGGACCGTGCCGGCGGCAAGCTCGATGGCGAGCGCCAAGCCCTCCAGCCTTGCGCAGATCGAGACGACACTGCGGACAAAGTCCTCCGTCGGTTCGGCCGTGCCGCAGCCTTGAGACCTGGAGATGAAGAGCTGGACAGCCGGAAACTGCAATGCCTCGCTCGCCGGAAGCGCGATCGTCGGGTCCGGATGGGCGAGACCGGAGAGGAAATGGATCTGCTCGTGCCGCGTGCGCAAGGGTTCGCGGCTGGTTGCGAGGATAAAGGCGGCGGGAACCTCGGACGATATCCGCTCGACGACTGTCGCCGCCATAGCGATGACATGCTCGCAATTATCGATGATCAGCAGCGGTGTCTTCTCCCGGAGCACGGCGATCACGCCCCCGACCGGGTCGTCGAGCCCGAGCGAGATGCCGAGAGCGGAGGCGATCGCGGGGACGACGAAGCGCGGATCGCCGATCGTCGAGAGATCGACGAAGGCAATGGCGTCGTCTCCGGCGCGGTAATGCCGGGCCGCCGTGACCGCAAGCGAGGTTTTCCCGGCGCCGCCGGGCCCGACGATGGTGACATAACCGGCTTGATCGAGCTGGCCGCAGATCTGCCGGATCGCCTGATCGCGGCCGAGCAGCTTCGGCACGTCGTGCGGCGCTGCGTAGTGAAGACTTGCGGGGGAAGAAACGGGCCGCACCGGTGCCGGGAGATCGCTCTCCACCGCGCCGACGAACTTGTAGCCGCGGCCGGCTATCGTCGCGATATAGTCCGCGGCCGGATCGCAGTCGGTGAGCGAGCGCCGCAAGTTACCGACATTGACCTTCAGATTATGGTCGTGGACGATATAGCTGGGCCAAACGTGGGCAAACAGGTCGGCCTTGCTGACCACTTCACCGGCCCGCTCTACCAGCAGGGTGAGGATATCGAAACCCCGCCCGCCGAGCGCAACCGGCCTTCCCTTGTGCAGGAGCGACTGGGCCTCCGGCAACAGCCGGAAATCGCCGAATAGATAGGCGTTCTGCTTCGCCAAGGCTTAGGACCCGCCCTCGTTCAACACTTTTTCCCCTTAGAGCCATGGAGGCTAGAGGTTACACCGCACGAGCCGGTTTGCAAGTCATGCAGGATTGCAGCATGCTGGTCGGGCGATGCGAGGTATCCCGCCCTGATTGGAATTCAAGCTGATTACCCAGTAGGCCGAGAACCAGTGGATCTCGCTCACGAGTGGACTGTTGGGAAGCCCGAGCGCGACGAAGATCGATTTCGAGACGAAAAGGCTCGTAACAAGGACGATCAGCATGTTTAGGATCAGCGCCAGATGGAAAGCGACGATCAGTGTCCTGCGGGCACCATAGCGGCCCTTGGTAAGATTCCGAAACCAGTTCCTGTTCGTATGGACATGCCATCCAAGCAGAACGAACATAGCCGTCCCCAATAGCTCATGCGGCAGATTGTCGAGCCACCAGTAGCCGAGAGCGAGAAGGAAAAGCGCCGCCATCACGGCGGCGACTGCCAGTCGGAGCCCGAAAGACCGCCGAGCTTGCACGACGACGCATTTGTTCACGATCCGAACGCCTGCGCTTCGGGCAGCGTGAACATGAACTGACTGTCTGACGGGAGCGATGGCACGAGTAGCACCGCGAGGTATTCTCATCGACCTTGATCGAGCGGTCGGGATGAAACCATTGGAACACCCATTCGTCGGCATCCTCCCCCATCTTTTGAGAGACGAAGTAGCGGAACACCTTTCCTTCGCGGTAGTCCACCAGCACCATATGCGTGCCGACTGGAACCGGTGTACCGCCCCTAAGAGCGGCCAATGCCTCGCGACTGGTCATCATGTGTTCGGTGGAGACGCCGCGCTCGACGGTCGTGTAGTGCTCGAACTCTTCGACCGGAGGAACGTAACGGCGTTCGAGGTCTCTTTTCCAAGAAGGATAAGTGTCGCGAGCAACAGGAAAAGGGCGGCGCCAGCCGATGCGATAGCGGCTTGAACCAGCTTCTTCACACGGAATCCTTTCAATGGCTCAGGCCTCCCGGCAACGGGGTAGCTTCCTGAGCGTCACGTTAACAGTCGGCAGAGGCCGGGATTAGACAGACAGACCGGCATGTTGTCATGAACCTCATTCATGGGTGGGGGATGATCGGACCGTAGGCTTCTAGCTGAAAGCCGCGTTCATGCCAGGAACTGTCGGTCGAAAATTCCGCCCTCCGCCAGCATCTCCTCCGCCGTGTCCACGTCGGCAAGAGCGGCCTCGCCTATTTCAACGTCAAGGACCGGAACGTTTCCCATTTCGATCAGCGAACGAGCGCCGACATCTCCGGTCAGAATTTGAAGATCGTTGTAAAGGTCGTGAGGGAAGATGACGGGATTGCCTGGCGATCCGCTTCCAACGGCGCGCGCGATGACCCTCCCTTGGCCGCTACGGAAGGCCGCGATCAATGTATCAACATGGCCAGTTGAAAGCCTCGGCATGTCGGCGAGCATGATCATGATACCGCCGGGACAGCCCTTCGATGCCGCCTTCACGCCGGTCCGCAATGAACCGGCAATGCCTGATGCATATTCGGCGTTGTGTATGACCTCGCACGGCAGGTCGCGAACCTGCGCGGCAATTTCGGTACTTCGATGACCAGTGACCACGACCACACTTCCGCAATCGGAGGCCAGAGCTGTGCTCACCGACCTCCGAACCAGCGACTGACCATCGAATAGGGCCAGGAGCTTGTGGCGCCGACCTTCGACCATTCGGCTCGAGCGCCCTGCGGCAAGAACCACTATTGCAACGGAAATCCTTGGATCGATCACCTTTCTCCTCATGGGTGAGCGGCAAGCCGCGCGGCTGCGACGTCAGCCAGCACCGACAGGGCGAGCGAGCTAGCGTCCCTCGTCGGGCCGAAGAACCCAATCGGCGCCTTTATCCGGTTAATGTCCGAATTCGCCCAGCCATGCTGTCGCAGGCGCTCTTTGCGGCGGCGGTGCGTGCGGGTGCTGCCGAGGGCGCCCACATAGAATGCAGGCGACGCTAGCGCGCGTTCCAGCACCTTGTCCTCGGCGTCGAGATCATGATGGAGGATCACGACGGCCGTGGCTTCGTCGATGACGCACTTGACGCTCTGATCATCCAACACCACGTCGTAACCGGAGGCCTGCGCAACCGTAGCGACCGCCCGGGCCTCCAGGTTCCTCCCGGAGATCAGAAGCCTTGTGCGTGGCCGGTAGACGCTGATGAATTCCTCGTCGTGCCATGCGGACCTTTCCAAAGCGGCTACTACTGCAAGACGGTGTAGCGTCGGCGAGTAGCGAAGCGCGGCGGAGCGTCGCTGACATAGACTGTCGATGGTCGCTCGTATCGCTCGGCCATCAAGCAGGACATGAATTGCGACCGTGATCCCGCCGCCGCACGGCAGCACGATGTCGAAGAATGGCGATCCGTCGCCATAGCTGACCAGGCGGTCGCGCCCTTCGGCGATGGCGGCTACAGCTTCCGAAGCGACGGCCGCCTCGACGCATCCGCCGGATACGTAGCCGCAGTATCGCCCATCCCTCGAGATCGCAACGTGCGATCCGAGGGCACGGGCGGCACCACCTCTGATTTCGACAAGGGTCGCAAGTGCAGCGCCACCCTTGTCGAAGGCGTCGGCGGCGAAGGTCAGGATCTCGACAGGATCGTCCGTTAAAGCCGAGCGAACCGGGGCCCTAATGACATTGCAAATCTGGTCCATCCAACCTCCTAGGCCACGTCCGGCAGTTCGCCGATCAGCTTGTCGAGCGTGATCGGGTAGTGCCTGACGCGGACGCCGGTCGCGTTGTAGATCGCGTTGGCGATGGCCGCGGACACGCCGCAGAGGCCGAGCTCGCCGACGCCCTTCGCCTTCATCGGCGACGACATCGGATCGGTCTCGTCCAGGAAGATTACTTCTTGATGCGGGATGTCAGCATGAACTGGGACCTCGTAGCCAGCCAGATCGTGATTGACGAAGAAACCTCGACGCGTATCTACGGCCAGTTCCTCGCAGAGCGCGCCGCCCGCTCCCATGGTCATCGCGCCGATGACCTGGCTTCGGGCGGTGATCGGATTGAGGATGCGACCAGCCGCACAGACAGCGAGCATTCGACGGATGCGCGTCTCTCCCGTGAAGGCGTCGACGCCGACTTCGATGAAATGGGCGCCGAAAGTCGACTGCTGGTGGGTCTTGGTCAGGTCGCCCCATTTCATCGTGTCCTCGCCGACAAGGCCCTCATCGCCTGCGGCATCTGCAAGCTGAACTGACCGGTTGCCGGAGCGCACCTGCCCGTTCTCAAACACCGCATCCTCCGAGTTGAAGCCGAGCTTGGCCGCCACTGCCTCCCGGAGCTTTACGCAGGCCGCGTAGACGCCAGAGGTCGAAGAGTTGGCGCCAAACTGCCCGCCGGAACCTGCAGATACAGGAAAGCGAGAGTCACCGAGCTGAACTGCCACCTTGTCGATACCGACGCCCATCATCTCGGCGGCAGTCTGCGCAATGATGGTGTAGCTTCCGGTGCCGATGTCGGTCATGTCTGTCTCGACGGTAATGACGCCATCCTTGCCAAGCTTCACCCGCGCGCCGGAGGGCATCACGAGGTTGTCACGGAAGGCTGCCGCCATCCCCATGCCGATCAGCCAGTCGCCGTCCCTGCGCGACGCCGTCTTCGGTCGCTCGCTCCAGCCAAACTTCTCCGCTCCGAGCTTGAGGCAGCCGATCAGATTGCGCAGCGAGAACGGACGTTCGGGGTTTTCGGGATCGACCTGCGTGTCGTTGAGGATACGGAACTGGATCGGGTCCATCCCGACCTTCTCAGCGATTTCGTCGATGGCTATTTCCAGCGCCATGAGGCCTGGAGCCTCGCCAGGCGCGCGCATGGCATTGCCTTCCGGAAGATCGAGCGTTGCGAGGTGCATCGCCGTCATCCGGTTTGCCCCGGCATACAGAAGCCGGGTTTGGTTGACCGCGGTCTCTGGTCCGCCGCCTTCAAGGTCGCCCGACCAGCTCTCATGACCAATCGCGGTGATCTTGCCATCCGGTTCGGCACCGATCCGGATTCGCTGGATGGTAGCCGGGCGATGCGTGGTGTTGTTTGGCATAAGCGGACGCGGAAGGGCGACCTTTACCGGACGGCCGGCTGCCTTTGAACCGAAGGCGGCAAGCACGGCGTCGGCCCGCAGAAAGAGCTTGCCGCCGAAGCCTCCGCCGATGAAGGGCGACATCAGATGCACCTTCTCCTTGTCGACCCCAAGTGTCGTGGCCAGATCGGTGCGCCACCAGTCGATCATCTGGCTCGACGTCCAGACGGTCACTTCGTCACCGTCCCATACGGCGATTGAGGCGTGCGGCTCCATCATCGAATGAGACTGGTCAGGAGTAGTGTAGGTCTCCTCCAAGGTCACGGCGGCGGACTTGAACGCACCCTCGAAGTCGCCGACCGCGGTTTCAGGCTTGGTCGATTCATCAGGCTTCTTCGCGGATGCCATGGCGGCGCGGAGATCGTAGGTGCCGTCCTCAGCCTCATAGTCCACCTTGATCAGCCCGGCGGCGGCTCGCGCCTGTTCGAAGGTCTCGGCAACGACCACGGCGACGGCTTGATGGTAGTGCTGGATCTCGGACCCGCCGAACAACTTTGCAGTGTTGAACTTGCCTTTCTCGAGGTCGCCGACGTCGAGCGTGGTCACCACGGCGAGAACGCCGGGTGACTCCTTGGCTGCGGCCGTGTCGATCGACTTCACCTGGCCTTTGGCGATCGCCGAGCCTACGGGATAGCCGTAGACGTACGGCAGGTTCTTGTCGTGCCATTCGTAGGCGTATATCGCCCGGCCGGTGGTTTTCAGCTCGCCGTCGATGCGGTGGATGGGCTTGCTCACCACTTTGAGCTGGTCGATGGAGTTTGTAGTCGCTGGCTTGTCGAACTGCATGATTAATCCCTTGCCTCTGCGATCACGGCCCTGAGCGTGCGCTCGACGAGGTCGACCTTGAAACGGTTCTGCTCCGTCGGCCGGGCGTCTGCCATGAGAACGGCTGCCGCAGCTTTTGCGCCATTTTCAAGTTCGGCGTCCGCCTGACCGATACGCCAAGGCTTGTGCGCAACGCCGCCAACCGCGACCCGGCCCTTGCCGTCCGGTTGGATGGCAGCACCGACAGACACGAGTGCAAACGCATAGGACGCGCGGTCCCTCACCTTCTTGTAGATGTGCTTGCCACCGATCGGCGGGGGCAGCACCACTGAGGTGATGAATTCGCCTTGATCGAGGGCAGTCTCGATATGAGGGGTTTTTCCTGGAAGCTGATGGAAGTCCGCGATCGGGATCGATCGTCTGGACCCGTCTGCCTTAACCGTCTCCACGACAGCGTCGAGGACACGCATGGCGATCGCCATGTCACTTGGATGGGTGGCGATACAAGCGTCGCTCACTCCCACGACGCCGAGTTGGCGCGTGACGCCGCCGATGGCCGAGCACCCGCTGCCGGGCTGACGCTTGTTGCACGGCTGGTTTCGATCATAAAAGTACGGACAGCGCGTGCGCTGAAGCAAATTGCCTGCCGTCGTCGCCTTGTTGCGGAGCTGGCCAGAAGCGCCTGCCACCAGTGCTCGCGACAAGAGCCCATAGTCTCGACGCACAGTCTCGTTGGCTGCCAGGGCAGTATTGCGTACGAGGGCGCCAATTCTCAGGCCTCCATCGCTTGTCGCCTCGATCGTGTCCAGGCCGAGACCGTTTACATCGATCAGATGCGCGGGCCGCTCGATCTCGAGCTTCATCAGATCGAGGAGGTTCGTGCCGCCGGCGATGAATTTTGCTTCCGGGTTCGAGGTCGCGGCCTGGGCTGCCGCCTCGATCGATTGCGCACGCTCGTAGGTGAAGGCTCTCATGCTTCGATCCCTCCCGCTTCAGAAATAGCTTCAAGGATGTTCGAATAGGCTCCGCACCGACAGATATTCCCGCTCATGCGTTCGCGCACTTCCGCCGCGGTCAGCTTTGCCGCTTCTGTCAGGTCACCGGTAACGTGGCTCGGAATGTTCGCCCTGATTTCTTCAAGAACCGCGATGGAGGAACAGATCTGGCCGGGGGTGCAGTAGCCGCACTGGAAGCCGTCGTGTTTGACGAAGGCCGCCTGCATCGGATGCAGTTTGCCGGGCTGACCCAGTCCTTCGATCGTCGTGATCTCGCCGTCTTCGTGCATGACGGCGAGCGACAGGCAGGAGTTGATCCGCTGGCCGTCGACCATCACGGTGCATGCACCGCATTGGCCGTGGTCGCAGCCCTTTTTCGTACCGGTCAGATGCAGGTGCTCACGGAGAGCGTCGAGAAGCGTCGTCCTGTTGTCGACATCCAGCTCCCGGCGCTCGCCGTTGACGGTGAACGCCACAGGCGTCGTAAATTTCATATCGTCTCCAGATGACTGGGCGGCCGCGCTCCCTGTGGCGGTCCCCGTGACCACGACCGTGGCGGCTGACGATATAAGGAGCTCCCGTCGAGAAAGTTCCAGTTGATTGAAGTCCGACATTCTTCGCTCTCCTTACGGTGGCGCGTTGCGGAACGAAGACGGAGGAGCCTTCGACCCGTTCGGGCGAGATAGGATTTTTGATAACGCAGATTAGATGCTCTAGTTCGCATGCAGTCATCGCTGCAGTTCATAAATGCTTGCCGCAGGCGCCGCCCGTTCCCGCTCGCATCTATGAACTAGAGATATAAGCGCATGCCATTCATCTCGACTAACCAGATCAATCCGACGGCGTTGTCTTGGTCACGTTGAATGAGGATGGCTTTGATGAGGCAATTGAAGATCCTGGTGATCGGGAACGGAAAGCGCCGGTCGGCCCGTTGTGTCCGAAGCTCTTGCGAAGGGTCATGAGGTTCGAGCGCTTGTTCGCAATGTCGCCCGCGCCAGCCGTCTGCCAGCCGTCGAGACCGCGGTCGGCGACGTGACCAAGCCCGAGACGCTCGCGGCCGCACTCGAAGGGATCGACGCCGTCGTCCTCACCGTCAACGCCGACGGCCAGGGCAGGCAAGCGGCAGAAGCCGTCTACTACCGCGGCGTACGCGACCTCATTGCAGCGATTGGCGGCCGTCCGGTTCGGATCGCCCTGATGACCACGATCGGCGTCACCGAGTGCCGTGGCAGCTACAATCTCACGAACGAATGGCACGACTGGAATCGTCGAAATAGGAGATCTATTTTGTATCAAGTCTTGGAGGCCGCTGCTTAAGCATCAGGAGAACCTCAGGCTGGCGGAAAAGCCATCGTCAGCCTGCTTCTGATATAAGAGACCGTTCGCTCGCGCCTTTATCCTATTGTTTTCATTGATATCGTGTTTCATGGAAGTCGCTATTCTGACAAAACCATGATAAAAATGTAATCAGCCACGCTCCCCGAGAACGCTAAGTTTTTTACGAGGTTGCGGGCAACGGATCAGTGCCTTCACTGAGGATCGCCAGGTACCGACTAGCTGAAGACAGGTCCTCGCTTCCGGCCGGTCAACTTTCGAGTGACAGATGGCCTATGCACCAAACGGAAGTTCAATTTCTTCGCGGTTTCTTTTTGCGCCCTCGAGCAGGACCGTGTTGAGCCGCTCGGCATCTTGTGCCGGCAGCATTCCCGCCCCGGTTCGAATACCTTCCTGCCACGCAGGTCCGCGCTCCCATGCTTCGTTGTAGGCGAGCGCCAAGTCGGCAGATCGCCGTGTCTGCTGCAGGGCTTCAAAGAGCAGCGCAGCTTGACGAACGTCCTTGTCTCGCTTCGCCGGCCCCTGCCCGTCAGTGTTTCGGCGGCTGGCGACTATGAGCTTGTGGAATGCATACCGGGACGGATCAGGGACGACGACTGAAACCCCGCTTCGGTGGAGCAGCATTGTCCTGACGGGTTCCCTTATGAGGAAGTCGAGAAAGCGTAGTGGATCCGCGCTGGCGCCACCAAGTGCGGGCATCTTCGCCGGCTGGTCGATGTAGTCATCCGAACCACGATTCGATGTCAGAAATTCAACCCTGTAACCATCAGCATTCTGAAACGCCGACGAGGCAGCGGATCCCGATCGATGTGGAACTGGCCGGAAGCTGGCGTCGACGCTCTGCAACAGCTCAACAATCGGAGGCAGACTGTCTTCTACCTCCCGACTGATGGCATAGTCCTGAGCGATATCCGCATCGCCGGTCAGGATCGCAGCCATGGGAAGGCGGACGCCTAGAAGTCCGGAATAGCACTGAAAGGCCACCGTGCCGACGAGAACACCTCCGAGACGAAAGAGACCGCCATCGGCAAGAGCCTCGACGATGTCACCCGACATCGCATCAGGGGCGATCATACCGCCTTCGCGGGTCAGGGTATTTACCAAGCGCCTGCGAGCGCGTAGATCGTCCTTGTCCCGCTTGTGATCAGCTACGCGCTGCGCGATAACCGGATCATCAGCAGAACCGACGTAACGACGTTTCGTACCACCATGTCCATCCGGGATGTCGAAATACCAGTATTTGCGCCCCTTGATGTTCGCCGGGGTAAACCGACCCTCTGGAGGGAAATCGGCCGTCCATGCGGCGTCGAGCGTGCGCTGACCTAGCTCGGCGAGCATCGTCTGATACATGAGGTCGATTGACTTCATAGCCTCGACTCCTGCGTTATACTGTTTTTCAAAAACAGTATAACGATCGAGGGGATAGGTCGCAAGGTTAGGGGGATCGAAATCCCCGGCCAGCTCTTATCTTACGAAGATCACCCGCACAGATGTCACTGCTGTCTGCACGGATGCGGCGCTTAAAGCGAAAGCACAATCAAGGTTTGGCCCGAGTAGCAACACGAGCCAAGGAATCGCTAGTAGGCGCAGCAGGCGGATTCGCTCAAAGACCGCTGTTGCGGGCCGTTGAAGAAGTCAGGTACTGCGGCTGGCTTGTCAGTTAAAAATTTACGTCACCCCTGGGGCAGCAGTCGACCTTAGCCTCAAGTCGACGCGACACCCTTTCTCAGAGGGCCTCCTGTTCACCTTACCGTCAAACTGGGATGCCATCAATTTCACGAGCTTTGATCCCACTCCTTCCCCAAGGTCTGGAGGGCAACCCGCGCCGTTGTCCTCGACCGTAACCAGGATGGCGTCTGCTTCGGCCACCAGCGTTATCTCTACGTTTCCGCCGTTGTCATCCGGGAGGGCATATTTGAAGGCGTTCGTGACCAGCTCGTTGACGATCAGACCTATGGACGACGCGTGGTTGGTGGGCAGAAGAAGATGAGGACACCTAACTCTGAGCGCGATCGGCCTGACATCGCGGAGTAGATCAGCCAGACCGTGTGTCTCTCCCAGATAGTCGGCAATGTCGACAGACGCTCCGTTGTCATGGTTCGCTTGAAGATGGCGGTGAACCTGCGCGATAACATTGAGGCGCGAAACGGACGCGTCAAGGGCAGCACGAGCCGGCCCCTGCTCCAAGGTTCGAGCTTGAAGGCGCAGGAGCGAGGCGACGGTGGCCAGATCGTTCTTTGTGCGATGCCCTAGCTCTTCCAGCTGGATGGCCCTCGCCTTTTCCATGCGATCGAGCTTCGTCACCGCCCGCCTAAGGGCCTCGGTGATCATCGTTATTCCGCAACCAATCACAACGAACAGGACGACGGCGAACCATTGGTCGGCACCAACGGACAAGCTCCATTCGGGAGGAATGAAAATCCACGCGGCTATAATGGCGCTCAGGACAGTAGCGAGAAAGCGGCCCTCGGTCGAACAATAGAGCTGCCAAGAAGACGGCGGGAACGAACAACAACAGAGGGTAGTTTTTGAGGGTTTCATCGAGGGCCATCCGCAGCAGAGCCGCCAACAGAACGATCCCAACGGTAATCGAATATCGAACGAGCGTCGACGACGGCCTTCTGGGAGCACTGCAAGGAGGAGGTTTTCCATGGCCACCCAAACTATCGCTCACGGCCAGAGTTCCAACGGGGAAGCCACCAGGGGAACAAGCAACATATCCCATAGAGGCTTCCGATGTCCTTCAGGATGTGGACAAAACTACGCTACGACAGCTGGTTACACCATGTAAGCACGGACTTAGGTCTGGTGCGCTTCCGTACGGACCATGTTCAAACAGTTTTGTCACCGTTTGCCTTGTACGGCTGGAGGTCTGCGAGCAGCGCAGCGCATGCGAGTGCTACGGTCCGGTCCGCGCCATTATTCAGGAAACGGCTGATCGATTGCGGGCTGCGGCCTAAGAGAGCTCCGCATTGGCTCTTATTCAAGCCCTTGGCCGACCGCATGGCCTCGAGCCAGTAAAGGAAATCCTCAGCAGTCATTCTGGCCTCAATACTTCAAGCGCAATAGAGCTCATACCTTGGTCCCCTTGTAGAATTCGATCTCGCCGCAATCACGCCAGCGGACGGCAAGCGGGCCCGATCCATCATCAACCAGATATTGAGCATTGCCCCCGGCTGTGAGCCTTGCAGCCATCACGATAACGTCCTTCCGGGACTTAGGATCGAAGGCAAGACGCGGGGTATCAAAGCGCTGAGGCTCATTGGCCGATCGCATGCGTCGCGATGCCACCACCATGTCGACAAAAGTGCATTTACCATATTGGCCGTTTCGTTCGATCACCTTGCCCTCTGACATCCGAAGCAGTTCATCGGGGGTGAAAATCTCGGCCAGTTCATTGCGCTTGTATTCGCGCACGTATTCAACTGCGCCNTTCTTTGGCGATGTCTCGGTGCAAAGCAGATGGATGTGTAGAATTGGCATGGGGGCACCGGCATTGTTTCAATGTCGTTATTTCTCATTTTGTGAAGGATTTTGCGAGATAACTGCCGTCAAAACGAGGCCCTACTTTTGACGACCCGGTATTGGATGTCGCGCAGGACAGGCTGACGAGGGCGCGCGAGGCTAGGCGCAACGAACCCAACGCCTTCGGCTCGGCGGATACTGGACCCGCTTCGGGGAAGGAGGCTGGTTTCTTCACGGCGTCTTACAGGGCATATGGTACCGCGTGACGACCAAATCCGAGCGGGCGACCGAACTCGGTTTTCCCGACCAGGATATCGACGGCAGCTGCCTCGAATGGCTACGCTTTCGATGAAGGCAGTCATTCAAAATTCTGCTTTCGCTTCCACCACATCGACCGGGCGATTGCTAGCATGCGAAGGGTGGTGACGGCCAAAGGACCTCTCGCTTCTTTCAGCGCTAAACGATATGCACGATCTAACGGGAGGAGCATCCGATGATCCACGAATTGCGCATCTACACTTGTCTGCCGGGGAGGCTGCCGGCACTCCAGCAGCGTTTCGAGACGGCTGCCGAGAAGCTTCCGCTTTCCTCCGGTCGAGTATTCCCGTGGCTGCCCAAGCGTTCCCAGATCGCCAGCGTCGGCCGCCGTCGTCAAACACTTCGGCGACCACTACTACTCGAAACGTTCGTCTCCTGGTGAACCTAGATGGTAGTTTTTTGCGTGAAACAGCTTGGCACCGGCCCATTGATACGGTGTGGGCCGCTCGTTGCTCCCGTTGACGCAAATAATGTCGCACAATCTCCACCGCTAGCCAGCCCATTAAACAGACTTTGCTGCAGCGCAGTCATGCTAAGGGCGGCGACAGGGCCAGGTTGCGTATTCCGCGTCGATGGCCCTCCTGTCCAACCTATGGAAGTTGAGGTCGCGTGCTGTGTCACCTAACGTGACCGAGATGACGAAGGCGATGAGTTTTCCGGTTCCTCATCGCAGAGTACCGCGGCGGGCAAAGGTGAGTAGGCGATCAGACGTCTGAGCAAGGTGATGAAAACGGCGGCATGACAGACGACCGAGCGCATAGCCAATACACGAATTTCCGCAACGTTGACCGTTTAATCCGCCTTCGCCGCATGCGCGGGTTGGCGCGGCTCATGGACACCGCGCTGAGCGTTCCCGGAACACGCTTTTCGTTTGGGGCAGATTCGATCATCGGGTTGGTCCCGGGTATTGGTGACTTCGCCGGGGCTGCGATCAGTCTCTACATCGTCAATGAGGCCCGGCGGCTTGGCGTGCCGAATGACAAGCTTTTTAGGATGCTGGTCAATATCGGTTTCGATGCGGCGGCCGGGAGCGTTCCGTTGGTCGGGGACCTGTTTGACGTCTACTTCAAATCCAACCGCCGTAATCTCGACCTCGTTCTGGATCACTTCGGTCTTGACCATTCCGATCTCGATCGCAAACCTCCCGACAGGTGAGTGAACCGGCCTGTTCGGCCGGTACGCTCACTCAATATCCGTAGCGCCAATCAAGTTCATTGAGGACAGCCTGAACCTCATCGATGGAAACCGGCTCCGGTGCCCCTGGCATATGGCGGAACGCCGGCTTCGAGTCGCCCGCGTAGAAGTCCGAGGCCCATGACGCCAGGATCGTCCGTTTGTCGTCTGCGGAAAGTGCAGGCGCTGTTACCACCTCGAGCGGCCGCTCAATCTCCACGCCCTGAAGGAGGATCTTCGGACCCAGCAGCGGCGCTGCTTGCGGCCTGCCGCAACATCTCGTGCATACCGGCCTCCTTAGCGAACGTGCGGATCTTTGTCATGCCAGCGGCGGGAGGCGGCATGAAGACCCGCCCGAGCCACGAAACCTTGGCCGCGCCAATGGTATCGTGGTCGGGCGACGGTATACCGGCACACCCCTCATCTACCCGGCCGCACGAGAGACCGCGCAATATCGATGATGTCATCGCGTGCCGCCGTCGGATCCTCCCTGTTCCAGGCAACCCCGAGGCCGATCTTGAAATCGACGCCCCTCACCTTCTTCAGCTCGAACCCGCGGTTCGGCAGATCCTGCGTCCATTCCGGCACGAAGCCGATGCCAAGCCCGGCCGAGACCAGCGACACCAGCGAGAAGGTGTCGTCGCAGGTGTAGGCGACATTGTCGGTCAGATCATGCTCCTCGAACTTCTCGGCAAAATAGCGCTCGCTGTAGGAGAGGTTTTGACGGGAAAAGGAGATGATCTTCTCCGAGCGCAGATCCTCGAGATCGATCTCGCTCTTCAACGACAGCGGGCTCTGCTTGGCCACCGCCAGCAGATAGCGCTCATGGGCAATCGAGAAGAAGCGCAAGGAGCCGATATTCTCCACCGGCCGGATGAAGCCGAGATTGATGCGGCCCGCCTCGATATGACGGATGATGTCATCGGTGGTGCCGCTTTCGATATGCATGCGGATATCGGGATACTTCCTGCCGATACGCGAGAGGAATGCCGGCAGCACCCCGATCGTTGCCGGATAGACCGTGCCGATCGCAATCTTGCGTGTCGTATTGCCGGCGATTGAGCGGACGATCTCCTTCGACAGTTCCAGCTCGCTGATCATCCTGACCGAGCGCTCGTAGAAGGAGGCCCCTGCCCGCGTCAGTTCCACCCGCCTGGTCGTTCGCAGCAACAGCTGCACGCCGAGTTCCTTCTCGAGCGCCAGGATCGCATCCGACAGGCCTGACTGGGTGATGTTCACCTTGGCTGCCGCACGACCGAAATGCAGTTCCTCGGCCACCGCAACGAAGTAAGAAAGCTGGCGTAGTTCCACGGACTACCTCCGACGCGCGTGCCTAGATTGCAACCGCGCCTCGCAAAAGATAAGTTGGAGCTTCGTAACACAGTAAACTTTCGTTTTCAATATCAAACTTTCGGAAAAAGAAAGTTTTATGATCAGACCACCGCAATGCCGCGCCGCGAGAGCGCTACTGAATTGGACCCAAGGCGATCTCGCCGAGCAGACGGCGATCAGCGCGGTGTCAATTCGTGCGTTCGAAAAAGGCGGCGAGATGCGAGAAAGCAACCTTCGGCTGATCAAGCTAACCTTCGAGTCCGCAGGCATCATCTTTCAGGATGAAGGAGAGATGATTCAAGGCGGAATCGGCGTTCGGCTCAAGTCGGTTTCAGAAGCAAGTTGATCTATTGCTTGTCAATGCACCCCTCTCTTGGCCGCCTTAAAGGAAGCTGAATGTGCCCTTTCAACTAGGGTTTCGGCCCCGCCGAAGTCTACTGCGCGGTATTATCCAGTTGTTGTCCTAAACATATCGTGCTCGTTTTCTCTCACTTTGTCTCACCGACATACCATCTCCAGGCCAGCTCGCGGGGAGACTTCTTCCCTCTGGCGACAGATTTGCGAGGAAAGATTCGCCCGTAGTGTCGCTCTACCGATAGACGCGAGGTCTGGAGAGGTCGAGAGGTCCCGGTGGGTTCGCTCGAAGCTCGGGAAGCCGCTCAAACATGTGCGGCGCGGTGACAGGCGGTTCAGCAAGCGAGAGCCAGGAGGCCCAGTTCCGCGCGGCGTTTTGAACGCTTTGGTCGAATCCTTGCGTTGAACCGCGGAACAGGACGCCGAAGGAACCTTTACAATGCGAATTGGCTGGAGGATCTGGTTGCGGGGGCTTGATCACACGGTCTATTTCGCGCACGGCTTTTTAACTTGCCCATATGTAAACGGCGAGAAAGTTGTCGCATCCGCTGACAGTCTCCCGCACCATCCTCGTGCAAAGATCACCGCTGAGATTCTTGACGTTCCCTTCTACAATACCGGTACCCAAGCGGTTCTTGTTCGCTGTGAATGGGATGCAATGCTTGAGCCGGGGAAGCTGGTGCCGAAATCGCTTGCTGTCCCGCTTATGCTTGAGCAGGAAATGCCGGTTTGGCGATGGTCATCCCGGGCGGAGAACTGGGAAACGATGCGGCCTTATCTTCTCGGCGCTCCACATGGAAGCAGATCATCGCTCTTCGTCAGCCAAGATACAGCACTGGCAATGAAAAAAATTTATCTCGCGATGGTTGAGAGTGGAATGTTCGGTCCCGTGAAGATGAGTTAATTGTGAAGCGAGCTCCGGCCTTGAATTCTGCGTAGACGACAACCGGCTTTGTCAGCTACTCATCAAACGATATGGATTGTTCGAAATGGCGCCAAAGCTGAAACCCGCAGGCTCCTCTCTTCGAGATAAAGTAGCTGGCCTCTTGAAGTGCATCCACGCTGACGTGGAGCTCGAAAAAGGTCTCGCAGTGACCACTGCAGACGTCTTCTTCATTGATGAAAGCAGTCAGCTTTTTCCGAAGAAAATCGCCGTTGAGTGCAAAGACTGGAAGAAAGGTCTCGCCTCTTCTGACATCGCGGAAATTTATAATCTCTACAGGCCGTCGCTCGACAGCGGTGAAATCGATAATTTATTGATCATCGGGGACAAGGAGCTTTCACAACAGCCATCAAGGTCGACTTCAGCATTGCGTGATGTGACGTACGTCTCATTTGAGCGGTTTGTCACGACGCTGATGAATTTTAGCTATGTTCTTCAGGACAACATTGCGGCTTATCACAATCACGATTCTTCGAAGAACTTCATCCACACCAACGTAAAAGGGCAAAACAAGAGCTTGGAGCAAGCAGCTCTCGATTGGCTCGCATCAGACGAGAATATCCTGCTCACTTACGGTGGATACGGCGTCGGGAAGACCAGTTTTAGCCTGTATTTCTGTAAATTGATGACCGAACGGCACCGATCGGGGGAATTCGATAGGATACCAATCCGACTGACGCTTGGGGACCTGTTCACCAAACAGGACCTCAAAGGTGTCATATGCTCAGCGTTGACCGGCGCCGATGGAGGCGCCGCCGTCCAAAACTTTTCCTACAATCTCTTCCTTCAGATGAACCGTGAGGGATATTTCCTTCTGATCTTGGACGGCTTCGACGAGATGCGCCACGCCATGACGCTCGACGATTTCAAGTTCATATTCGAGGATATGGCCCTTCTTTTCGAAGGCAATTCCAAAACTATTATACTTGGCAGACCCGACTCTTTCTTCTCGGCGGAGGAAGAAAATGCTGTCATCGACGCGATCTTAACGAATGTGCTCGGTGACTTGCGCCGCCTTCGAAAAGTGGAAGTTGACCTGTTGCGCAGGGACCAAGTAGCCACTTACCTCGACAACTTTCTTGCACGGAAAGCCGCTGATCCAAACATCAACCGCCTAAGGCAATTCAAAGACAGGGCGCTCGAAGACGAGCTCGACATTCTGTCGAGACCGGTCCAGTTGAATATGTTCACGACAATCATGAGCAGTGCCGCGGCGCCGGAGGGCAAATTCAGCCGATATGATCTCTATTTTCAATTCATTTACCGTTTTGTCCATCGTGAGCATTCGAAGGCGAGCCGCAAGCTAACTGTCGATCAGCTGGGCGATTCGTCCATCGGATACAGCGACCCCCGTACAATATTCATGCAGAGGTTGGCGTGGTGGCTTCTAACCGAGAAAAAGGAAAACCGTTTTAGAGCCAATGAAGTACCGGCCGATTTCGTCCCACAATCAATACGAAATTCGCGCAGCAGCGACGCCGCACTCAGAGAGATCATCGTCGGATCTGTGGTGGAGCACGTTGGCGAGCCCTCGGTACTTGGGACGAAAGGGCCGCGGATCTACTATTTCCCCCACAAGAGCTACGTCGAATTCCTGGTCGCAGAATTCTTCTGTCGAGAAAAATTCAGCATCGAAATGTACACTACCTTCTTCCGCTACATGAATAGCGAGATTCTGTCGTTCATTGCGGAAGGTCCAGCAGAGGCAGTTTCGAACATGCGCGCCGGGCTTGAGCACGCTAAAGGCACGATCAGTTCAGAAGTCCTCATGATTACCGCGCGGGACCCGGCGATCGAGCAGGAAGAGAAGACACTGGCGGAGGGCAATACCACGCCTGGTCGCCTGTACGTCTATTACCAGTACCTTTTGAAGAATGGGAGAGCTCGGCAGGAGATCGAAAGTTTCCTATTCAACACTTTCTCGAAGGCGACTCCCGTCAACCGAGTGGGCGTAGCTTACGCGCTATCCGCCGACTATCTGGGCCAAGCAAAATGCGAGCCTTTGTTAGAACGTCTCGTGGCTTTCATCTTGAACAAAGTTGGAATCTTCAAGCTCAAGGAGATGCTGACAGGTGGTTCCTCCATTTATTCCGTCGACGGGCCAGCCGCGCACATGGTCTTTCTTTCGACATGCGTGTCGATTGAACGAGGGGCAATCTCAGTGGATGTGCGCGAGATGAAGCGCTTCGCCCGAGATGCCTGCCAGAAAAGCCTGTATGTTAGCGGTTACGACGCAGCACCAAGCAAGGACACAAAAATTTACACCTTGAAAATCGGCTCCATTCGGGGGCTTTCAGTCGAGATAAAAGAATTTCTCCTCTCATTGCCACCCAAGTCATTGCACAGGTTCAGCGCACAGGTGCACGGCAGGTCTGACGAACTTTTGGCGGGTGCTTCAAACACGTTTCGACCGGCGAGAAACTAACCCCACCGGAGCATAATCTCGGTCCTCTGGTGTGGTTTTCCGTTGTTGGGATAGCACCGACATCGTTCTCAAAAGTTCGACTGCGCGAGGCGCGAGGCAAGGAACCGCTCGATCTTTTCACCAACCTCGGGAAACACAAATTTCAGAAATGGCAGTGTATCCTGATCAGGCAGATAGCGCTGATCACCGGCGCGGATTGCCTCCTTCAATAAGCGGGCGCGCTTCTCCCATTTCCTGCTCTTGTCTTGAGATACCAACAATTCTTCGCACCTGTATATGCGAAGCGCGAAGCCCATCGCCAACGCATGCTCGGGATAGCCGTCACATATTCGGTGTGCCACCTCGACGAGGTGCTTGAAGTCCCAGCCAACCGGCTGTTTCACGCGAGCGCTTAGAATTCCGTTCATGAGACCGGTTACTGCTCTATCATGTCTCTCGTTGGCCGGTAGCGTTACGCCCCGGGCCCACAATTCTCCAATCAGGCTGAGCCAAGCTTCCTCGGTCGACACGCCGCCAGGCGTATGGTGGTTCCTCCCGATCCAGAAGGAACAAATCCGTTCGCGCAAATCGTCGTCGCGACTCTCAGTGCTTTCCTTTTCCTGCTTTAGAAGCTGTTCCGACTGGCCTGAGTAGTCGAAGGCCCATGCCGTCTGTGTAGCAAGATTGGCGGTGAGATCCCGAAAGGCTATGATTTCTGACTTCCATCGGTCTTGTATGGCGCCCGAAACAATTTCCGGCACTCGAAAATGCGCCCGAAGATAAAATGTCCCGGTGCTTTCAGATAGAACCGTAGTTTCCTCATCGACCACAAGGATGTTCGAGTTGTTGGGAAACAACAGGTCATCCGTCGTTAGTCGGCGGTAATTAGGGTCGAATTCGGCCATTATCCAAACAAGCAGCGCTCCTTCGTCGCGGTAGAAGGTTCGCCGACCAGCGACGACGTCCAGAAAGGTTGTTGAGAGTTGTGCCTCGAACGCAACGCGCCCGTGCACGGTGATGGCTTGGACATCAGGTTGCCGGCGGCTTGCTGGTTCTCGTATGGAGCGCCAATGTTTTTCAACCAGGATCTTTTCGTTGGACGGGTCCGCGGATAGACTTCGCACGATCCGCTCCTTCACCACCCGATGGGCAAGGCTCTCCCGCTGGCCTCGATATTTCAGAGCTTTGATATCCTCCCGGCTCAATAGGGATCTGGTAACGGACGGACAGGACCCATCCTCACGACTGTGCCGGAAAAAGAAGCGTTTCTCTCGTGAAGCTACGAGATAGACCGGAGTCGCACACAGAGCGCACCCATACCTCGGTGTGTTGGCGAGACTCTCGCTAATCGACATCCTCTCGGAAATGAGTCGATCATATCGGCGCCCTGAGATAAACGAAACAACATCGAGGAAAGCGCCAGTTTCGAGATCGATAATCTCGCTGATTTCGGGATCCTTCACAGGCTCGGCGAAAGCGAGAGGATCGAACGTAACGTTTCCTTGCACTGCCATGACGTTCACCTTCGAATCTCTGCGAGCCTACTGAGATTCGGTTGCATTTTCGAACGCAAAATGAGCAAATCCAACGGTTGATTGCGTTGTTGCGGGGGGGGAAATGGACCGAGCCTTTTCAGATAGACACGGCTACCGCGGGGCCGAGCCGGACATTTCCATTCGGGAAGATGCGCCCGACTTTCTCCGTTTCCAGGTCGCCAGCATCGCGGAAAAATGCGACCTCAGGCCTAGCGAAATTCGGTCCATCGTTTGCAACGTCCTCTTGGAGGTACCGGATCCCAGGAATTGGAGTGAATATCCGAACGTTTGGGACGAGGTTCTTGGGCTCCTCCAGCACTGCGATTGGTATAAAGTTTATGACATCGCCGAAGCTATCTGGCGGTCTCTCGATCGCCGACCTGATCAGCAAACTCGATTTGGAAGCGAACTAAACCGCGGCTTTCGTGAAAAAGGCATCGGGTGGGAGCTAAAGCATCCAGACGGTATCGTCTTTCGAGGCGGCCAAACGTTCAAAGTTGCCACCGAGGAGGCCGTTGCCACCTTTGCCAAGAGCGGAAGATATACGGCAGCAGGGGAGATCCGCGAAGCCTCAGAGGATATTTCACGCCGACCCGAACCTGATCGCACCGGCGCAATCCAGCATTCTATGGCGGCGCTTGAATGTGTCGCTCGTGACCTATCCAATGCGCCAAACATGAACCTGGGTCAGCTCATCAATGGTCTCGCCCTCACGCCCCCATTGGGCGACGCGTTACACAAGCTCTGGGGATATGCTTCGCAAAATGGCCGACATGTACAGGAAGGGCGCGATGCAAGTGCTGCCGAGGCTGAGCTCGTTGTCAGCGTTGCGTGCAGCATCGCCGTCTTTCTCCTGAACCGGTCGGTATAGCACGCTACCTTCAAAGGTACGCGGCCAAAAAGATTGGCAGCAACGGCTCGTCACGGTCCATCGAATTCGTATGCCTTATGGCGATTCAAAAAGGTTCCCGATGCATATCTCTCGCGTTCAGCTCGTTAACTATCGGAACTTCGAGCGCGCAAGTTTTCATTTCAACAAAGGCATAAACACCGTCATCGGTGAAAACGGATCAGGCAAGACCAATCTGTTCCGCGCGATGCGTCTGATGCTGGACGACGATTTCCTTCGCTGGGCCTATCGCATGGATGAAAGCGATTTTCATCGCGGGATCGGCAACTGGCGCGGCCATTGGATTATCATCAGCATAGAATTCGCGGAGGTGTCTCAGGACGAAGCCGTACAAGCACTTTTCCTACATGGGACCGGAGTTATTGAAGACGAAGCGATCGCTCGGGCAACCTACAATCTCATTTTCCGGCCGAATGCCGCGGTCCGGACGCGATTGGCGCAACTCGATCAAGACGACCAGGCGGGTTTGTCGGCGATCTTGAACGCAGTCACATTGGACGACTACGAGACCGTCTTCACCGGCAAAAGCACCGCGGACTTTTCTGATCCAGCCGTGTACCAGGAACTAGTCGGAAATTTCGAAACCGTGCATTTTCCGACAGAGCTTCATCCAGCGGCCCTCGGAGGAAGGGTTCCAGGCATAATGTCGGTCAGCAAGGAGGTTTGCTTCACCTTCATCCAAGCGCTTCGTGACGTAGTCAGTGAGTTCCAGGGCCAGAGAACAAATCCCCTTTTGACGCTCCTCCGCAGCAAAAGCGGGGATCTGGATCCGGCAGTGCTTGCCCCGATCACTGAGCGGGTGAACGAACTGAACAATGAAATCGAGGCGATTCCCGACGTCGGAGAAATCCGGGCCGACATTCGCCAAACGATCCGGGATGCTGCCGGCGAAACTTATTCGCCAGCGAGCCTCGCAGTGCGATCGGCTGTCCCGGGTGAAGCTGATCGGCTTTTTCAATCCCTAAAATTGTTTGTTGGGGAGACGGACGATCAATACGAGGGAGCCATCAACGAGTTGAGCCTCGGAGGCGCCAACCTCATATTTCTCACCCTGAAGCTTCTCGAGTTCAAGTACCAGAAAGCAAAGCAGGCCTGCGCCAACTTCTTAGTCGTTGAAGAACCTGAGGCGCATATTCACACCCATATTCAGAAGACCCTTTTCGACCGATTGAGCTATACCGACACTCAGGTGATATACTCGACGCACTCAACCCAGATTTCCGAAGTTAGCAACATTGAGAATGTCAACATCTTGGGCCGGAGCGGGTCGCGCTGCGAAGCATACCAGCCGAGCGCTGGCCTGGAAGCACCAAAAATCCGGAGCATCCAGCGCTATCTTGATGCCGTCCGCAGCAATCTTCTGTTCGCGAAAAGCGTGATTCTGGTTGAGGGCGACGCCGAAGAAATCCTCGTGCCGGTGCTGGTCAAAGAGGTGCTCGGTGTGAGCCTCGACGAACTGGGCATAAGCCTGATCAACATCCGCAGTACTGGCTTCGAGAACGTCGCTGTTTTGTTTCACGATGATCGCATTCGTCGACGTTGTGCAATCGTGACTGATCTCGACGCGATCTTTTTCAACACTGACCCGCATCCGGACGATTCTGATGCGTTGAAGATTGCCAAAGAGAAGGCGCTCGGCTCGCAGGCAGCTGGCGTCGCACGACGCACTCGTTTGACGGCCTTCAAGGACGGAAACGATTGGATTTCGGTTCACTACGCGCCGCGTACGTTCGAAGTCGACTTCGTTGCGGCGGGCAATGTCGAACTGACAGTTTCGGTGCTCAATTCTGTGTACAGCGACGCCGCAACCATTGTTGCGGCAACCGCGGAGCTGCGTTCCGGCGATGTGGCGATCTACGGAAAGCGGATCCTCGCAATGGCTAGCTACGCCAAGAAGGGTTGGCTGGCAATTCAGGTTGCCAAGTTGGTTACAGGAACGACGCGAATCCCCAGCTACTTGGTGGAAGCGATCTTTACCGCACACAAACCCCTGAGCCGACGAGTGCTAGCGAACATGATTGATCACCGGCTGAAGTTCCACACGGATCCGACCGTTATTTCCGAGGCGCAGGTTATGGCGTTGCGTACCCAGGTAGAAGCTTTCCGCGCCGGCGATCTGCAGATTGAACCACTTCGAGAAGCGATCATCGGCACGATGGCGGGAGACGTCATCATTGATGTTCTGGGATACGCTTGATGGTTTTTGTCTGGGAAGACGGCGACCTCAACGAAGAGCAGGTGGACGCCATCGAGCATGACGGAAGCGTGTACCTTGCCGCCTGCCCTGGGAGCGGCAAGACCAGAGCATTGACCTATAAAATCGCATTAGAGTTATCCAAGCTCGAAAGCGAACGTCATTGGGTTGTTGCCATCACGTACACGCACCGCGCCGCCGAGGAAATCGCCGAGCGGATCGAGCGGTTGGGCGTGGCAACAGACCGGCTATGGATCGGTACAATCCATTCGTTTTGCCTTGATTGGATCTTGCGGCCTTACTCCATCTATCACCAGAAGCTGCAGAATGGGTTTCGCGTGGTGGACCAGCATGAAACTGAAGCAATTCTGGACCAACTTTGCCATCAGTCACCGTATCAAGTTCGGGCATTCGATTGCAGATATTATTACTCGACAGCGGGGTGTCAGCTGGAGAATGCGAACCCGTACCGACGCTTAGCTGCGCTTTCCGTGTTGAACGGATACTGGCAGCATCTCGAGGAGAACCGGCTAATCGATTTTGAGATGATCTTGGGTTGCGCTTACGACCTTATCACCGCCCAACCCTCTATTTCACTCCTGCTCGGTAAGCTTTTCAAATACATCCTAATTGACGAGTATCAGGATACAAAGGAGATCCAGTATGCGATCGTCGCCGCGATACTCGGCGCGTCAGCTGGGAATACAAAGACATTCATCGTTGGCGATCCTAATCAGGCAATCTACGGATCGCTAGGCGGGTTCGCCATGAGCCGTTTGGACTTCGCCGCTCTGGCAGGCATTGCACTTGCCGATAAAAGCCTTGCAAGCAACTACCGTTCCTCGGACAGGGTTGTCGACTACTTTTCCAATTATTGCGTCGTTCCAGCGGTCATCGAAGCGGTTGGTCCTGACAAAGAATACCCGAGCGTTGTATCGTTCAATCAGGAGATCAATCAGCAGGAACTCGACGACGAAATCGTCCGGCTCATCCGTTACAATATCGAGACGCTCGGAATTCCTCCTCATGAAATTTGCGTGGTTGGACCACAGTGGATCCAGCTGGCTGCGGTCACTAGGCGTCTCGTTGCAGCACTTCCAGAGTATAGTTTCGATGGCCCCGGCATGGCGCCGTTCTCTCGTGACCAGGACAACATCTGGTTCAAGATCTCACGTATCGCCCTGACCCGTCCAGATCCACAGCTCTTCGTCCGGCGCACACGATGGGCCAAGGAAATCTTGGATCATCTTAGATCGGCGGGTGTCGACGTCTCAAAGATCTCGCCGCGTGACCTGCTGCGCCATTGCAACGGCATCGAGATTGCTGTGGAGGACGGGCTAGAATATTTGGAGTTGTTTTTTGCGGAACTGCTGTTGGCTCTCGACATCGAGATCGATCTTTTCCCACCGCTCCAGAGCACCACGTCGCTTTTTTCGAACGGTCCCGACTTCAAATCCAACGGCTGGAAGATGCCGGCGTTCAAGGCGTATCGAGCATTGCCATGTTCAGACGTGTGTTCGCCACCCGAGCTGGCATAACGGTTTCGACGATTCACGGGGTGAAGGGAGCGGAGTTCGATACCGTGATCGCTTTTGCGCTCCTTGAGGGAATGGTTCCGCACTTCTCAGATCCGAACGCGGCAGAGAGCGCCAACAAACTGCTCTATGTCGTTGCCTCTCGCCCCAGAAAGAACCTGCACCTGATCGCTGAAACAGGTCGGATCAGCGGGATTGGCGTTCCATATGAAGCCACGCAGGTGCTCGCGGAGAGTAATTTTGCTTATGATCTTATGGATGATGCCGGGTAGCCAGAGGGAATCTGGCGTGAGCAAGGCCGCGCCTCTATCATAATACTCCCCACGCCCGAAACCTCCCCCTCCCCGTCATCTCCCTCAAACCCAACTCCAAAACGATCCGCCGCGCCGCCTGCGGCGTGACGTCGAGCGTTTTTGCTACCATTTTCGCCGACACCAGCGGTTTCGCCATGACGAGCTCGACCAGCTCCGGCAGTTTTGAAGATATCCGGCGCCCCTCCAGCTTCCGCTCCATCATCGTTTTCGCCAGTACCAGCCGGTCATGTTCCTTCAGGCCGATCTCGGCGGCCGCCAGAAATCCGTGGGCGATGGCGAGCAGCCGGGTTTCCAGGTCGCGATGCCGGCGCCGATCGACGGGAATGGTCTTGAGGCCGAGATTGATCGCGGCGAGATGGGCGCCGGTGGTGATGCCGGCCTGCCGCAGGATCGACGCGGCAAGTAGCCGTCCGAGCCAGGGCGCGTGCTGAAGGACGGACAGCTCGTTCCAGGCATCGAGGGCGATAACGGCCTGCAGCGTCGCCGGCAAATTTTCGGCCTGACGGAGCACGGCGCGCCATTCGTCAAGCCGGGCATCCTCGTCCCAGTCGAGGTCATAGATCATCGGGTCTTTTTCGGGACGGCCGGCCGTCGAACGGCCGCCGACGTGGCCGGGCCGCCTGGCGTCCTCAATCGCCGCCTCCGATCGGGCCAGCAGCGCATCGATGGCGGCGTAGTCGACGCCGGACAGATTTCCCGCATCGACACCATCGTCCCCCTCCCCTTCCGGATTTTTTTCAGCGGCCGCGGGCCGAATGACGCCGGGCGACCCAAACGCCTCAGGGCCGGCGGCTGTGATCTCCGAAGTCTGCCGCAGTGTGCGAATGCCTTCCGGCGAGAGCGCCCAATCCGGGGACTGTGCGGCGATGCGCCGGCGGGTGCGCAGAACGTCCCGGGCGATGGTGAGTTCGTGGGTCGGAGTGCGGGTGTCTCGGAAGGCGTCGTGGAGGACGAGGTCTTCGAGATGGACGAGCTCGCCGTCGATCCACAGCGAGGCGCAGGCGTCGGCGAAGTTTTGCCGTTCGAGGAAGCCGGCGCCGACCGGCGAACGAGCAATGCGCTCGTCGAGACGGGCGATCGCGGTTCCTGCCGCGGATATGGGCTTGAGCAGTCTCAGGATAGGCAAATTAGCGAGATCGTAAGACATTGAAATCACGCTAAATGATTTGCTAAAGGAACTCTATAGGGGTATTGTGGTTCCTCACATGGTATGATGGCGGGTTGGGTTTGTAACCATCGATAAGTACTGCTTATCGATGGTAGTTGATCTCGAGTCGCAAATCGGAAAGAATCGGGGCAAATCACGGCCCTGAAGGCCGCCGAATACAGCGATTTTGGAGCGCGCGTGGCCAAAGCTAAACAGTCCCTGACCGCCGTCGAGCGCCGCGCCGAAGAACTCGACACCATTGCCGCCGTGTTGCCGATGGAGCGCCGCGACGAACTGGCGGAATTGCTTACCGACCAGGATGTCGAAACGCTCAAACATCTCGTCGAGCGCGGCATGGGCGACAATACCCTGCGGGCTCTCACCTCCGATCTCGCCTATCTCGAAGCCTGGGGGCTGGCCGCGACCGGCCACTCGCTGCCCTGGCCGGCGCCCGAGGCGCTGCTGCTGAAATTCGTCGCCCATCATCTGTGGGATCCTGAGAAGCGAGCGAACGACCCCGATCATGGCATGCCGGATGATGTCGACGACAAGCTCCGGCGCCAGGGGTTTCTAAAATCCATCGGCCCGCATGCGCCGGATACGGTGCGCCGGCGGCTGGCCAGCTGGTCGACGCTGACAAAGTGGCGAGGACATTCTGGCGCCTTCGCCTCCCCTGCCCTTAAACAAGCGATCCGCCTGGCGGTGCGCGCCGTCCCGAGGCAGCGCCGTCGCAAGAGCGCGAAAGCCGTGACCGGCGATATTTTGGCAAAGCTTCTCGCCACCTGTGTGACCGACAGCCTGCGTGATGTCAGGGACCGCGCCATCCTGATGGTCGCCTTTGCCTCCGGCGGCCGCCGGCGCAGCGAAATCGCCGGACTGCGCGTCGAGCAGCTCTCGGTCGAGGCGCCCATCGAGGTGCCCGACGGCCCTCCCCTCCCCTCTTTGGCCATCCATCTCGGTCGCACCAAGACCACGACCGACGGGCAGGACGACCTCGTCTATCTCACCGGCCGACCAGTTGAGGCATTGAATGCCTGGCTGGTGGCGGCGAAGATCGACAGGGGTAGCGTGTTTCGGGCGATCGGGCGGTGGGGCACTGTCTCGCGGCGCCAGCTCGATCCGCAGTCGGTCAATGCGATCCTGAAGCAGCGGGCGGAGATGGCCGAGTTGGAGAGTGCGGAGTTTTCGGCGCACGGACTGCGGTCGGGGTATCTGACAGAAGCGGCCAATCGCGGCATCCCCCTCCCCGAAGCGATGGAGCAATCGAGGCACCGATCAGTTCAGCAGGCCTCGAGCTATTACAACAATGCGACCCGGAGGAGCGGCCGGGCCGCTCGAATGCTGTAGGGACCGCTCATCCTCGACGGCACCCTCTCTGTCAGATCTGCGAGGCCGGCGTCCCGACGCGTAGTGGTGCCAGAATGTGCTGCTCGACCAATTCAGGCGCCCATTGGACGTACTCCACCACGCTGCCGTCGGCATGCTTCATGTACATCATTCGTCCGGTCGGAATGTTTCCTACGTCGCGGATCACAGACGCGCCGTTTGCAAGGAGCTTGCTCTTGGCGCTGTCAATGTCCTCCACGATCCAAGGACCGAGGCTGCCGCGGATCGGCGCCAGCACCTCATCCGTTCCGCCAATCGCGAGCACGTCGCCAATACCGACGAGGGTCACGGGGTCATAGTTTAGCCAGAGATGGGGCTGGGTGCCGTGGACTGCCTTGAGCGTTGCCACGGTGGACTCAAGGTCTGTCGTGACGATGCGGGTGTATGTCTTGAGGATCATGAAGATGCCCTTCTGCGGTGGTGAAGGTCGAGGACGCTGCCAGCTCGCGGCTGGAGCGCTCAGCGTCCTCGTAGATAGAGAATGACAGGCTCAGGCTCTCTCAGCGCAGGAAACGCTCCGAGACCGCCAGCATGGTCACGGAATGTCCGGCCCGGGCGAGGAGTTCGTCGAATGCCGCCCGATCGGCGTCCACGCCGTCCTGGAACGCCGTCAGTGTGGGCCACCACAACTGACGGGCCCCTAGGAACGGTGGCTCGTCGCCATGCACCTCGACACTCGGTCGGTTCACCGCGTGGCCTAGCGCACCGATCCGCAGGCCGAGCGCGTCGTCGTCCGCGTCCGCCCAACCGGGATTGCCGTCACGGTGCACGAACTGAAGGAGATGAATGCTTGTCGGCCGCTCCAGCACGTCCCATTGGCGATCAACCGCGGCTCCGGCGCCAATTGGGGGCCGCGAAACGATGACCTCCTCCTCGGTAATGAAGAAGATGACCCTCGGCAGGTCCTGGAACAACGGCTCGTCGGGACGGATGTTATCGACGAACAAGGGTTCGTCGACCAGTGCGCCGGCGGCCTTTGGAGAGTCGAACGAGGGCATGGCGACACCGTCGTACTGGTCCTGCCCCGGGCCGAGGCGGTCGGTGTCAAACTGGTGCGCCTGGACATAGGTGAGCATCCCCGGGATCTGCCGGCCCAGGGTGCCGTGCGGGTGACGCCAGTGGTCGTGGAAGCGCTGGCGGTCGATGTCGGGGCGGCGGGGAAGGAGAGAGAAGAAGCGGATCACGAGAGGTCCTAACTAGTATAGTTTCATTTGTATCGGCGCGAATGTCACGCGTGCGGAAGTCGTAGGAGAGCCATTTCTCCCCAACTTGTGAGATAGGTATACGTCTGCTACTTAGTTGCAAGAACGCACTTACAGTCGCCTAGGTATCGCTGAGGAAACCCAATGTCCGTCTGCCAGCACTTCGATGAAAGCTGCCCCAGCCGCTCGCTGTTCGATAATATCGCCGACAAGTGGTCGATGATGGTGATCAGCGTGCTGGATGCGGGCCCGATGCGCTTCAACGGAATCAAGCGGCACATTGGGGGCGTGACGCAGAAGGCGCTGACACAATGCCTGCGGCGGCTGGAACGCAATGGACTTATTTCCCGCCGGATCATTCCGACCTCGCCGATCGGGGTCGAGTACACCATCACGCCGCTTGGCCGCTCGCTGCTGGGTCCATTTCAGGCGCTCCATGAATGGACCATTGAGCATGTCGATGATGTGGAGCAGGCGCGTCAAGCGTTTGACGGCCGTGCTGCGGAGTGAGCTGACGCGTCTTCGAGTTCACCGCCGCGGCTGGATTCGCCCCGCCCGACGAACCTCGCGCAGCAATTCCGCTCGGCGGATACCGGTCGAGAGGGGAGCCAACACGCGAACGGCCAGCGCTTCAACTGTGTGAGTTCAAGGGGATTGATTGCGCTTGATCAAGCCGATCGACACAGAAAAAGTGGCCTTCGTCGCAGCGCTCCAAAAGCCCATGGTTCAGCGTCGTCGCCTATGCAACGACCCTGTTTCTGCCGAGTGATTTCGCCTGATAGAGATTTTCGTCCGCGGCTTTCAGGCGCTCGGACGGGTCAAAACCAGGCGGGCATTGACACGCTCCTATGCTCGCCGATATCTGCACCCGCGAGCCGGAAGCCGCATGTAAAACGACGGCAGCAATTTCCGCTCGGATCTCTTCACATCGGGTGTGCATTTCTTCAAACGTTAGACCGCTTTGGAACAGACCGAATTCTTCACCGCCCAGGCGTCCGGCGACACTGATTGTCTCTGGTAGCGGGAGAGAATTCGGCCGGTCAGGCGGAGCGCCTCGTCACCCGTTGCATGACCATGACGGTCATTGATCATCTTGAAATGATCCAGGTCTAGAAACAGCAGGACCCCGGATACACCGCGATCACTCATACCCTCCAGTTCTTCCATGAAGGCGCTCCGTGTCAGGACTCCTGTCAGGCCATCGGTGCGGGATTGGAGACGAAGGGCCTCGTAGGCTTCTGCGAGCTGCTGTAGAACCTCCTTCGTCGCCGCTTCAGCCCGCCGAATCTTCTCGGACTGGGCAAAGTGAAACGCCGAGGCCGGAATCGATATCGCCAGCGGACAGAAGATGGTCATGAACAGCCCCGCTCCAACCACCTGCCCGCCCAGTAATGGCACGATCCAGAACGAGAGAGCCAGTGAGGCCAGCATCGAGCACAGGCCAGCCAAAAATGACTTTTCAATAATGCGACGCATCGACACCACCATGGAAAATGGAAGTGTCTTTGGACCTCAGGCACTTAAAGACGGCTGAACCACTTCGATAAAAGTCAGGCTATGCGCCCAATCTCGAGGGGCTGTATCAAGGGTCCATAATCTCTCGTTCGTTTGACGCGTCGTATTTCCGGATTTCCCCTCGCATTTTGCCGTTCCAGCGGCTGACAAACGCGATCGTATCAGCCGCCCGCAGATGAGCGCTGAGCGCAGCCTCATCCACCCAGCGTTCCGATATCAACAATCGGCCTGACTGGGGATCGTCAACGGCAGCATCATAGGCGATGGCGCCAGAACGCTTGCGCGTACTGACTGCGAGCAATTTGAGTTCTGCCACGAACTGCGCCAGGTCGGCCGGATTGACGTGCATGTAGCCTGTTACGACAAGCATGGGTATTCTCCTCTCCCAGACTGCAGGCTCTCGGCAATCTGGGGTGTTCATTCATCCGCAACGATCAGGCAGCGATCAGCACGATCTTGCCTTGGATGCTTCCTTCGGACGCGCGGCGGTGGGCTGCAGATGCGTCAGCAAGCGGATAGGTGCTGTCGATCACCACGCGAACGGTGCCGTCATCAAGGAGGCGGCCGGCCTCTACGAGTTGCGCGCCGTTCGAACGCACCTGCGTCGATGATACGATGATCTTTCGCTCGGCAGCTTGCCCATGGCCAGAAAAGCCCAAGGGATTGACGAGATACAAGGCGCCGTCCTGCTTTATGATGGGAAGGAAGCGTTCCATATTCGCGCCGCCGACGGCATCGAGTACCAGATCCACGTCCTTCGCCACCGTTTCCGCAGCCACCTTGGTGTAGTCGATAAAACGATCGGCTCCGAGATCGCGGAGAAGCGCCTCGTGCTTGCCGGAAGCAACGGCAATCACCTTTGCCCCTTTCCATTTTGCGATTTGAACCGCGAGATGGCCGACACCGCCTCCAGCGCCATTCACCAGCACGGTCTTTCCATCCAGCGGAACCGGTGCATGCGAGAAGGCCTGGAATGGGTTCGGCGCATCATGGCCCAGATCCACCAGAAACTGCCAGGCGGTCAACAGCGACATCGGCGCACCGGCCGCCCGGATATGGTCGATCCCGGCGGGCTTCAGCGCCAGTTCCGATGCGGGGACTGAAACATATTCCGCATAGGCGTTGCTGCCCTTCATGAGGTCTTCCGGAAAACGAACCATCGCATAGACTTCGTCGCCGACGCGAAACCCAGACACGTTCTTGCCGACCGCCGATACGACGCCAGAGACGTCGGTGCCAAGGATCAGCGGGAAGGTTGGATTGGGTTGCCACTCCGGCGGAAGTGCCCGGTAGCCATCGCGCAGGTAAAGATCGGGCGGATTGATGCCCGCAGCATGGACCCGGACGAGAACGTCGTGATCGGTCATTTCCGGTTGGGGCGCGTCCTCACAAAGCAGAACGTCGGGACCGCCGAATTCATGCAGTCTTACAGCTTTCATTATCTCTGTCACCATTGCCTCCTTGGATATTGGCTTTGATTACAGAAGATATGCGCGTCGACGACGATTGATAATCGGTGTTGAATTCGCTTTACTAATGCCATGAAGGAACAAATCGGAATCGATAGACTGACGGGGCTAATCGCGTTTGCACGCGCCGGATCGCTCGGAAGCTACACCGCGGCGGCCCGCACCCTGTCCATCTCTCCCTCGGCGGTCAGCAAAAGTATCCAGCGGCTAGAGAAGCAACTTGGCGTTTCGCTCTTTACGCGCACGACCCGTTCCCTGACCTTGACGGACGAAGGACGCGACCTCCATGAGCGCGCGCTTCGGCTGCTGAGCGACGCGGAAGATATCGAGCAGGCGGCAAAGGCAGCGCGCACCGAGCCTGCCGGCACATTGCGGATAGCAGCATCTTTGCCGATCGGCCTGCACATTATCGCGCCCGCGCTTCCTCATTTTCGCAGACTCTATCCAAATGTGCACATAGATCTCCGTTTGAGCGATCACATAGTGGATCTGGTCGAAGGCGGCTTCGATCTGGCAGTTCGGATCGGCGATCTCTCCGACTCTCGCCTGCTCTCAAGGCGCCTATCGCCCCATCGACTATGCTGCTACGCCTCACCCGAATATCTTGACGGTTACCCCACACCTAAGCATCCGAACCAGTTGGAAGAGCACGAGACCGTCAATCTGCGCTACCAAAATAGTGGCCAGCTATTCCGCTGGCCCTTCCGTATCAGGGATCGGGAGGTGGAAGTCGTGCCATCCTCGGGTATCGTCGTCGATGCAAGCGAGGCCGTTCTTGCATTGATTGCCGCTGGCGCAGGTATCGGAATGGCAACCAGCTTCATGGCCAACTCCTGGGTGGAGCGCGAAGCGCTTGTTCCTGTTCTGGCAGACTATGCCGTCGACCGGCACAACATCACGGCGCTGTGGCCAGCGAGCCGTCGGTCCAACCCCGCTGTTCGCGCCTTCCTCGACACCTTGGTGGAGTTGTCATGACAACGGTATTTGTGGCCGATGGCCGACAGCCGGCTCATCCGCCTGCTGGCACCATGGTGCGCCCCTTCCCCGGTTATTATCTCTATTACCCTGATCTTCACGGGACTACAGCCCTCGAACTGTCCAAAGCAGCCTCTTCGAGAACCAAGAAATGAGCCCCGCTCCGCACCCGCTCGCGACGCCCTTTCCTTATCGAGCACAAGGGTTCGTAGGAGCCGCAGGGGCAGGAACTGATCAATTGGCTGAAAATTAGCTCGACCAGGGCGCGCCTCACCTGACGTGCAGCAGACTCAACGCTGTGCGAGCCGCCCGGCCGCGTAGTCGCGCGCAAGCGCGATAAAGGCCTGGAAGGCTGCGGAGGAATTGCGCCGATTATAATAGTAGAGGCACAGCGGTACGAGCGGCGGTGTCCAGTCTTCGAGAATGCGCACGAGTCGCCCTGCAGCAATATCTTCGCGGACATCGGCTTCCATGAGATATTCTATCCTCACGCCGTTCGTTACTGCGATCCGCGCTAGGGATGCACACCGCGTGTCAACGGCAAAAGCAGGTGTGTGATTGAACGTCGGGTCCGTTCCCGATCCATGCGCAAAGGATGCAACGGGCGATCAGCGGGCTGAATACTCATGTTTGACAGTGCACCGTTACGCTGCACGCAACAGTGGTTGGAACCGCTTCGCGTGGTGAGCTCATTCCGTAACGGAACGCATAGTCGGATAGGCCTGCTCAAACCTCCGGGTTACGGAGTCCCGTCGAGACATTCTTCAGTCCTGAGGCGGTCTCTCAACGTGGCTGCCGCGCCGAACGTCCTTGATGAGATCGACGAACCGCCGCAGTTTGGCGGGGATGTTTCGTCTTCCGGGATAATAGAGGCAGAGCCCCGGATAGGGTGGGGTCCAGTCGGCAAGAACCTGCTCCAGCCGTCCAGCAACGACGTCCTCTGATACCTGCCATTCATTCAGATAGGCGAGTCCGGCTCCGTCGCGGGCCGCCCGGAGCATCAGGTCGCTGTCATCGAGCGTGAGCTTGCCAGGAACGTCGAGCATGAAGCTCTCGCCTCGCTTTTCGAACTCCCAGCGATAGAGCGTGCCGCTCGCCATTCTGGCCCGAATGCACTCGTGGTTCTGAAGATCTGCCGGAACCTGCGGCTTTCCATGCTGCCGGAAATATTCGACCGAACCGATGATGGCCGGACGGACGCTGTCGCCGATCGGAACGACGACCATGTCGGGGGGAACGGCTTCCCGAATCCTGATCCCCACGTCAAAACCCTTGGCATTGACATCGACCAGCGCGCCCTCCGTGACAATCTCCACCGCCATCTGCGGGTTTCTCCGCATGTATTCCAGGATCAGCGGCGTCAGGATCATTCGGCTCGCACCGACCGACGTGTTGATGCGCAGGGTACCGGTGGCTTCCGCACGATGCTCGTCGACATGCTCAACGGCGTTGCGAATGGCCTCCAGCGCCGGGCCAACGCTCGCCACGAACTGCTCGCCCGCGGCGGAAAGGACCACGCTCCGCGTCGATCGGTTGAATAGTCTGACGCCCATGCGCGCTTCCAGCGCGGCGATCTGCTGGCTGAGCGAAGACGACGAGATCCCAAGCTCGCGCGCGGCGGCCCGAAACCCGCCACGGGAAGAGACCGCGAGAACTGCTTCGAGTTCGGCGAGCGAGCCACGCATCATTGTCCGTAACTCCTTATCAGCCTGAGCGCTTTTCGCGAGCTTATCAGGACAATGGAGAAATGCCAGATAAGCCTGACAGTCGAAAGGAGTTAGACATGCGCAACATCGACAAGATCTATATCGACGGTCAGTTCGTCACACCGAAGGGAACCGAAACGGGCGATCTTCATAATCCGTCCACTGAAGAGAAGATCGGTACGGTCCGGCTTGCCGGCGTAGAAGACGCACAGGAAGCCATCGCCGCGGCAAAACGCGCCTTCCCTGCGTTCTCACGCACGTCAAAGGCCGAACGCATCGATATGCTGAAGCGCTTGAACGCCGCGGTCGCCGCGCACGTTACCGATCTCACCGAAGCAATGGCGCTCGAATATGGCGCTCCGCAGACCTTCACGCGCTTTGCTATTCCTCATGCTGCTTCGAGCTTTCTCACCATGGCGTCCGTCCTGGAGGACTACGAATTCGAGCGCCAAATGGGCCGCGCGCGGGTGGTCATGCAGCCGTCTGGTGTTGCCGCGGCCATCACGCCCTGGAACAGCAATATCGGCTTCATCACCTCGAAGCTCGCAACCGCCATCGCCGCTGGTTCGAGCATCGTCATCAAGCCCAGCGAGATGAGCGCGATCCAGACGCAGATCTTGACGGAGTGCCTTCATGAAGCGGGTTTGCCGAAAGGCGTGTTCAACATCATCAATGGCTATGGCAATGTCGTCGGCGCGGAACTCAGCCGGCATCCTGATATCGCAAAAGTGACTTTCACCGGCTCCACCGCGGTCGGCCGGGAAATCCTACGCAACGCGGCTGATACCTTCAAGCGCGTAACCCTGGAACTTGGCGGCAAGGGTCCAAACATCATTCTCGACGATGCAGATCTGAATGTTGTCATTCCCGCCGTTTTGCGGATGGGCTTCATCAACAGTGGCCAGGCCTGCATTGCCGGTACTCGTATTCTGGTTCCGAACCAGTTGCTCGACGACGTCCTGGACAGGCTGAAACAGGAGATCGAGACGTTCAAGGTCGGCGCTCCGAGCGATCCGGACGCGATGATCGGACCGATGGTCAGCCGCAAGCAGTACGATCGCGTCCAGTCCTACATCGAACTGGGAACGCAGGAAGGCGCCCGTCTCCTGACGGGTGGCCTGGGCCGGCCCGCAGGTCTGGATCGTGGCTGGTTTACGAAGCCGACGATCTTTTTCGGCGTGGACAACCAGATGCGGATCGCACGCGAAGAGATCTTCGGACCGGTCCTCTCGGTCATCGCCTACCGCGACGAGGACGAAGCCGTGTCCATCGCAAACGACACCCCATACGGCCTCCAGGCCTATCTGCATGGCACCGACTCCGCACACATGCAGGCGCTTGCGGATCGATTGGACAGCGGGCGGGTGGTCATCAACGGCGCGCCGCATGAGCCGCTCGCGCCCTTTGGCGGCTTCAAGCAGTCAGGGATCGGTCGTGAATACGGCGTGTTCGGCCTCGAGGCGTTTCTGGAGCCGAAAGCCGTCATTGCGTGACGATCGCTAACTTGGACCGGCAATCGAACCGCTCGGGTCAGGCGTCTGAAAGTCGGACCAGGACCTTGCCGACAGCCTTGCCGCTCTCCTGGAACTCGTGCGCATCGGTCACTGCATCGAGGGCATATGTTTTCGCGATCTGCGGAACGTATGCCCCCGACGCGGCGCAGGCCGAAATCTCCTCAGTTGCGTGACGCATCGCCGCTTCCGGCATGGTGTACACGTAGACGAAACGGAATGAGAAACCTCCGAGCAGCGCCGGGAAAAACGGTATTGTAAGCTTAGCATCCGATGATTCCGTCGAATAGGCCGAGACGACGCCGTCGCGGGCCAGACAAAAGATTGCCACTTCGATATTGGCGGAGATATCGACATCCACGATACGGTCGACGCCGTGGCCGCCCGTGGCCGATCGTATGGCCTGCGGCACGTCTTCCTGGTGCCTGTTGATGACAAGATCGACCCCTGCGGCTCGCGCGACCTCCGCCTGCTGCTCGCGGCTCACTGTCGCCGCCACCCACGCGCCCGCCCATTTCGCAAGCAGGATCGCCGCGTTGCCGACCGCACCGGCACCACCCTGCACCAGAACCCGTTTGCCGCGCAGGTCACCATCGGCGAACAGGCAGCGATGCGCCGTCATCGCAGGAACGCCGAGCGATGCTCCGATCTCAAAGGGCACGTTCTCGGCCAGCCTGACGGCCTGCGCGGACGGCACGACGACGAATTCCGCAGCGGTCCCGAAGGCGCGGTTCCATTGCGCCATGTAGATCCACACGCGCTCTCCGATCCGTGTATCAGCAGCAACGCCAGGGCCGACGGCGTCGATCACGCCCGCGCCGTCCTGATGCGGTACGATCCGTCCGAATGGCATGGCCTTGCCGCCGAAGCCGGTTCTCGTCTTGATGTCGGAAGGATTAATACCGGAGGCGATCACCCTCACCCGGACCTCACCGGCGCGGGGCTGTGGATCGGGCAAGTCGGCGACAACAAGCACCTCTCTCGCAGCTCCTTGTTTCTCGTAAAACGCAGCGCGCATGACACACCTCCAATCAACTCGCTCCAACTAGGCGCGCCACAGGCGATCTTGCAAGTAGGCAACAGTTCCGCCTATAGGGATAGAAAGTACACCATTGGAGACCAGGATGAGCCTTGGCCAGAAGTGTCCCGTCGAGACCACCGTCGATGTGACGGGCGGCAAGTGGAAGCCGATGATCATTTACCGGCTGCTGGACGGGCCGCGCCGGTTTGGCGAACTGCGCCGCCTGGTTGGCGATCCGAGCCAGCGATCTCTGACGATGCAGCTCCGGGAGCTTGAGGCCGACGGGATTGTTTTCCGTGAAGTCTTCGCTGAAGTCCCGCCGCGCGTGGAGTATTCGCTTACACCGTTCGGCCAGACACTCGCGCCCGTGTTGATGGCCATGCGCGACTGGGGCGTCGCGTTTCAGGAGCGTCGGCTCTCCGCATGAGGTTAGGACGCATCCCGTGCGGCGCTCGCCGAGAACCGTGCGACAAAGAAATCGATCAGCACCCTGACCTTTCGGGACACGTGCGATCCCGGCGGCCGCACAATATAGACGCCGATCTCCGGCAGGCTGTATTCCGCCATGATCGGCACTAGCGCGCCCGCAGTCACGTAGCTTTGCGCGATCACGACAGGAAGGGCCGCAACGCCCAGCCCGGCCGCCGTCCCTTCGGCGATCCCCACGGCGCTGTCCGCCTTGAACCTTCCCTGCCCGTTGACGACGACCGTTCGGCTGCCGTCTGATACCTTCCAGCTTTCAGTCCCTTGCAGGATGGCCTGGTGTTCAAGCAGGTCCGAGGGCTTTTTCGGGATGCCGTGGGCACTCAGGTAGTCTGGATTGGCGAACAATCCGGCCGCAAAGGCACCGATCTTGCGTGCGGTCAAATTTGAATCCTGAAGATAGCCGACCCGTATCCCGCAATCGAACCCTTCTGCCACCAGATCAACGTACCGGTCGCTGTAATGCGCGTGAAGCTGCAGGAGCGGATGGAGGCGGGCAAGCTCGGCCAGCGCCGGCGCGAAATGTCCGGGACCGAAGGATGAAGGAACCGCCACGCGCAATCGTCCCCGCAGCTCCCCGGTCGGCAGCATTTCCTCGCGCGCCACGTCCATTTCCAGGCACATGCGGGCAGCATGCTCGCGGAAGGAAACACCGGCTTCCGTGAGTGATGCGCCTCTCGTCGTGCGCGCCAGAAGCTGAACGCCAAGTTCGCTCTCGAGGCGCACAAGCCGGCGGCTGACGATCGACTTCGGCAGTCCGAGACGCCGGGCCGCGACGGTAATCCCGCCGCCGTCTGCGACCTCGACGAAGGTCTGCATATCCTCGAAGCTGATCATTTTGCGTTCCATTTTCCGTTCTACAGAGTGGCTCAATATAGAGCTACCGTACCATTCATCGCAACNCTAAATTCCAGTCATCGAGCGGATCAAAACGAACTTTACCAACTCGCCGCCGACAAGGAAAAGGAACACGACAATGCACAGCCAAGCATTCACCCCGGAAAATTCCGCCATGCTGCTGATCGACCATCAGATCGGCACGATGGCCTGGACGCACTCGCACGACATAAACCTGGTCAAGCAGAACGCGCTGAAGCTCGCCCGCATCGCCAAGGCTGCCAACATCCCGACCATCCTGACATCAAGCATGGAAGACCAGATCCAGGGGCCGCTGCTGCCCGAACTCAAGGAAATCCTCCCCGAAGCCTTCGAGGCCCGTATCAAGCGCCCCGGCATCGTCAACGCAATGCACCACGACGGCTTCAACCAGGCGGTCAAGGCAACCGGCCGCAAGAAGCTGTTCGTCGCCGGCGTGACAACGGAAATCTGCGTCACCTTCCCGGTCCTGCAGATGCTCGACGAAGGCTACGAGGTGCAGGTCTCGGCTGACGCTTCCGCCTCCTACACGAAGTACGGCGACGACCTTGCTCTGCGCCGCATGGAAAAGGCGGGAGCGGTCATCACCACCGTCGACCAGATCATCTCCGAGCTTGCCGTCGACTGGACGAGCCCGCTCGGGCAGAAGCTGGTGGGCATCCTCAACTATCATTGACCGCGCATTGGTCCCGTTCGGCGCGGGCCTTGGAGCCCGCGCCCAAAATGGAAGGAAACACTTCAATGACGATCACCAAGATCTCCGCAGGCCGGATGCGCGGGAACTTCGTTCAAAGTTTCGGCGTCGAAATCCTTTATCCCGGTCTCACCCTGACGGCCGATGATAGCGGGATCGGTCCGATCGGCAGGATCGATCGCGCCCAGGTGCAACCCGGTCACCTCATCGGCATGCACCCCCACAAGGACGACGAGATCCTGACCTATATACGCGGCGGCGAGATGCTTCACCGCGATACCGTCGGAAACGAGAAGACGCTCGACAAAACGCATTTCATGATGATGAATGCAGGCCACACCTTCCAGCACGAAGAACTGATGCTCGGGAACAGTCCGGTTCGAGCGCTACAGATCTTCCTGCGGCCCAACGCTCCCGATCTTGAGCCGATGGTGCAGTTTCATGATTTCGTTGACGAAAGCCGTGACAACGAGTGGCGATTGATTGCCGGGCCACAGGAGGCGCCGCTGACCGTGCGATCCGACGTCAGTGTCTTCGATGCGCGCATCACGAGGGGCTTCCGGCTACGCTTGCCTGCCGCGGCCGATTCCGGGACGGCTTTTTTGCTCTATGTCTTCGACGGGGCGATAGATTTCGGCGACGTCACGATCACAACCGGCGAGAGCGCGTTTACTCGCTCATTTGATCACCAGCTCATTGCCAGTGCGGGCTCAGACGTCGTTCTATTCGCGTTCGACCCTGAAGCCGAGGTATTTCGTGGCGGCATGTTCAGCGGCAAAAAGATACGCATCGGTTGAACGGGAGATGCCACATTTAGGACCGTGGCGTGGAGGTGTGAACGTTATGTTCCTCCTCGCCTTGAAAGGAACCCACAACATAGTCGGCAGCTATCAGCTGCCTGCTCATCTGCCATGCATTGATCTTCCTGCTGCGGGGAGCCTCAATTCCAACGCGGCGGTGTTCCGACATGATTCTTGAGCGCCTCGGTGAATGCTTTGATCTTCGCAGATGGCACCTGAAGCGCACGAAGAAGATAGATCCCGGAAGGCCGTTCATTCCATGCTTCGCCCAATAGTGAAAGGCGGACGAGATCACCCGTCTGGACGGACGGCCCCGAGACCCAGCTCGGTAGGAACGCCACCCCCATCCCGGCGATCGCAGCGCCGTTCAGCGCTTCAAAATCGTCAGACCGGAATACAACGCGCTCGCACGCCTCCCCTGTTGGCACGCCGAGAATATTCGACCAACCGAGAAGATCGTTGCCGTGCAGCTTATCGAGGACACGATGTTGGCGAAGCGCATCTGCACTTTCCGGCACGCCGTAGTGCTCAAGATAGGCGGGGCTCGCCACGATGATGTGATCGTGAGGCGCCAGCCTGGTTGCAATCAACGTGCTGTCCTGAAGCTCGCCCATCCTTACCACCAGATCGAGCCGCTCTGCGACCGGGTCGGCCAATCGCTCGGTGAGATCCAGTTCGACGTGCAGGCTTGGATATTCCCGCGCGAGAGATGCCAGGACGGGGATGACGTAGCGCTTTCCGAATGTCGGGAAACAGGCGATCCGCAGCATGCCACTGACCGCGCCATCGAAAGCGGCAACCTCGGCATAGGTATCGGCGAGATCGTCAAGCAAGCGCTGGGCGCGTTCAAAAAGGTGACGTCCCGCATCCGTCAAAGACAGCGCCCGTGTCGAGCGAACAAGGAGAGCAACGCCCAGGTCTTGTTCCAGCGCATCAATCTGTCGAACGACAGCCGAGGGCGTAACGGCCCGGCGCCGAGACGCTGCCGAGAAGCTCCCCGTGCGGACGACATCGACGTAAACCGCGAGATGTTCGGCGAAGCGTGGGTCCCTCATCTTTGCCTACGACGCAAAACCGTTTCGACCATTCAGTTCGTTATCATCTGCAGGCATTCGGGGCACTTTCCTTCTCGTCAACGGGCGGTCGCCCAACAAACAGAAGGAACACTACGATGGTCAAGGTCCTCGATACAATTCTCTCTCAGTCCGCCTATTCCGCGGAGATCGACGTTCCCCTTGAAAAAATCGACATAGCGGACTGGCTCTTCAACCTGCCAGAGGCCGAATATCTTCGCTGCTGTCCGCCCGATCATATCGCCGCCGGCATCACCTGGACCGATGACGGACGCCGGATGTCGATCAATGTCGAGCAGATCGGTTCGGGCCTGGTCGTGCAGCACTATGTGGCCGAAGTCGCCGAGCCGGCCTATTGCCGCATGAACTCCATCTCGGACGTGTTCACGGCCAATGGGCGGACCCAGGTCAATGTCGTCTGGGAATTGATGGCCGAGAAGATCGACGACGGCAGGACGCGCTACACCAACAAGGTCACAGCCCATCCGACGGATGCGTTCATGCGCTTCATCGAAGAGCACGGTGTCAGTTACGAAGAGGCCGCGGCAGCCCGTCAGTCCGCCGGCGGCGACCACAACAGCCGCGAGACGCCGCTGTTTGCTGCCAGCATCGCCCGTCGGGCACTGTCTAAGTAAGGAGCCGTTGCGATGAAAGCGATCATATTCGATGACTTCGGAAGCGCGGATGTCCTGCGGCTTGGCGAAGCTCCCATGCCCAACGTCCGCCCCAACGACCTTCTGGTCAAGGTCATGGCGGCTGGCGTCAACCGAGCCGACCTCCTTCAACGGGAGGGTGTCTACGGTTCGCAGAGCTACGGCGACAGCACCATCCTCGGGCTTGAGGTCGCTGGAGACGTCGTTGACATAGGGGATGCAGTGACCGGCTTTGCCGTCGGAGACCGTGTCATGGGCATTGTCGGGGGCGGCGCCTATGCGCAATATGCGCGCCTGGACTACGGGATGGCCGCTGCCATCCCGGCCGGCATGTCCTTCACCGACGCAGCCGCGATCATGGAAAGTTTCGTCACGGCCTGGGAGGCGCTTTCAAATCTCGGGAGGGTCGCAAAAGGTGAGACGGTCCTCGTCCACGCTGCGGCAGGCGGAATCGGATCGGCTGCCGTCAAGCTCGCNAAGGCAGCAGGAACGACTGTGCTGGCCACGGCATCTGCGAACAACATCGAAAACGTGCTNTCACTCGGCGCGGATGCGGTCTTCGATTACAGGCAGGCCGACTTCGAGGCNGAGATCGTCGATACGACCGCCTCTCGCGGTGTCGATCTGATCATCGACTTTGTCGGTGGGTCCTACCTCGCCCGCAACATTCGTGGTCTTGCGCCTGGTGGCCGGCTTGTCCAGGTCGGCCTGCTCGGCCGCGATAACAACGCCATCATTCCCCTCGACATCGTTCTTCACAACCACCTGCAATTGATGGGCACGGTGATGAAATCAAGGTCGCGGTCAGAAAAACGAGCGATGATCGGGCGGTTCAGGGAACAGGTACTCCCGAGGGTTGGGCGCGAGCTGAAGCCGGTCCTTGGAGCGACGTATTCGCTTGCGGCTGTATCGGATGCACATCGCCGGATGGAGGCCGGCGGGTTGTTCGGCAAGGTCGTTCTAACGGGTTTTCATGAATGACGCGGGTATAGGGTATGGTCGACTACGCCTTGAAGGGATGTGAACCTGGGACCCGTCGGTCAATGGAAGCTAAAATATTGAAATGATAAGACAATGTGACTGTCCGCCCTTGCTGGCGTCTCGTGTGAAATCGCTGTGGGTAAATTTTCGTTCGCTCGACCGACAACGACTTGCCTAGCATTCAACGTGAGGCCCTACATGCGGGAAGGTGTGCCAGCCACGCAAGGCTATCTAGTGCTTATCGGAACTGATATGGTTTATGGTAGACCAACGCATGCCTATCTTGAGGGAAAACATCGGCCGCGGGAGAAACCCAATGGCAGTCAGCGTTAAAGTAGCAGAGGCAAAAACCCATCTTTCCGAGCTACTCGCACAGGTCGAAGCGGGTGAAGAGGTCATCATTTCCCGGGGCAACACACCCATAGCACGGCTCTCTCGCATCCGACGAGAAACCGACGTCGACGCGGTGATCAGCGAGATCAAGGCTCAACGTGCGGGCTTGCCGTTCACCACTCAAGAGGAAATCCGCGCCTGGCGTGACGAAGGTCGTCGCTACTGATGCCATTCATACTCGATGCATCCGTTGCCGCGGCATGGTTTCTGCAGTGGCGAGCGCGGCGCGCAACGAGGGAATTGTCCTTCTGGGTCCGCTGGAAAATGATCACTAAGCCCGAAGGCAGAGATAAGACCGACGTTGCGCATCGCGCCGAAGACCTCGATAGCATTGCCGCTGTCCTGCCAATCGAGCGCCGTGACGAGCTCGTCGAGCTGCTGACCGACCAGGACGTCGAAACCCTGCGGCATCTGGTCAACAAGGGCACGGGCGATAATACGCTGCGGGCTCTGACCTCCGACTTGCCTATCTGCAGGCCTGGTCGCTTTCCGCCACCGGCTCTTCCCTGCCCTGGCCCGCGCCAGAGGCGCTGCTCCTGAAATTCGTCGCCCATCATCTGTGGGACCCGAAAAAGCGAGACACCGATCCGCACCACGGCATGCCAGCCAATGTCCAACAAGGGCTTCGCGACCGGGGCTTTCTCAGATCGACCGGTCCGCATGCACCCGATACCGTTCGCCGGCGTCTCGCCAGTTGGTCGACGCTGACGAAATGGCGTGGTCTGACCGGTGCCTTCGCCTCCCCTGCCCTGAAATCGGCCATTCGTCTCGCCGTGCGCGCCGTGCCGCGGGCGCGAAAGCGCAAGAGCGCCAAGGCAATCACCGGTAACGTGCTGGCGAAGTTGCTGGCGACCTGCGGTGGCGGCGACCTGCGCGACGTCCGCGACCGCGCCATCCTGATGGTCGCCTTCGCCTCCGGCGGCTGCCGGCGCAGCGAAGTCGCCAGCCTGCGCAAGGAGCAGCTGACAATCGAGCCGCCGGTAACAGCCGAGGACGGAAGCCCCCTCCCCTCGCTCTCCATCCGTCTTGGCCGGACGAAGAATTCCGGCGCCAGCCAGGACGAGGTCGTCTATCTGACCGGCCGGCCGGTGGAGGCATTGAACGCCTGGCTGACCGCCGCCAAGATCGACAGCGGCAGCGTGTTTCGGGCGATCGACCGCTGGGGCAATGTGTCCCGCCGAACGCTTGATCCGAAGGCGGTCGATGACATCGTCAAGCGGCGGGTGGCGATGGCTGGGCTCGAGGCGGGGGAGTTTTCGGCGCATGGATTGCGCTCTGGCTATCTGACGGAGGCAGCCAATCGCGGCATCCCGCTCCCCGAAGCAATGGAGCAGTCTCGCCATCGATCCGTCCAGCAGGCGTCGAGCTACTACAACAGTGCGACGACGCGGAGGGGCCGGGCTGCCCGCATGCTATAAACGTCCCACTCGGCTGCGTTCTGTGTCAGAGCGGTGAACGCTCAAGCCAGAAACGTTGTTCAATGTCTCAGGATCCTGCTTCCATCGATCGTCTGAGCAGCGCTCGCAGGGCCTCATGTTCAGGCCCAATGGGTTTTAGATTAAGGAAGGCGTCGACGGATCTGCGTGTCTCGGTCCCGCCCGACGCCAGATTGGCGCGATGCAGGACGAAGGCGGCGTCGCCCTTGCTCTGGCAGCACAGAAACCAGCGGTCGCCGTTGGAGCTCACGGCGAATTCCATCTGCTCTTCCGTATCGAACCCCTCCCGCGTACGGTTCATTTCGTTCTGGGAACTTGCCTGCTCGCCCCCCGCTTGCGCGTCGCCTGTGCTCGTAGACGCGGGATAATCCTCGGGAGCGATCATGCCGGCCCGGATCTGCTCGATGAGAGTGGTCTCCGCCGCGTGGTCCGCTCCCGCCTCGGGCTTCAGGTCAAGCGTGGCATAGTCCGCTCTCTTAAGAAGCCTGCGCAAAAGAGACTGCTTCATGCCGGTTATGTTCACCACATCCAGCCCTCCGTGATCAAGAATAGAACAAAAACAAAGCTGATCACGGCGACGATTGTTGGAGCGGCGCTGGAATAGCTTGGCGAAACAGTTTTGTGAGTGGGAGGCATATCCTCTCCTTCCGTTAACATGTCGGTCCGACTTGCGAGATCATCCCGCTGGCAAGTTCCTCGTCACGCTGCCGCGGATAGTGGTGGCTTTCGGCGTCGTGTCGGACGGACCGGTTTCAGCTCGATCGGCCGGGCTTCGCGCAGCTGGCGCAGGCGCGCGGTTTTGCGGGTCCGGTCAGCCGCTTCCGTTTCAATGATCTGCCGCGCGACGTCACTCGTGGTCGAAGCCTTGTCTCGCGCGGAAACCTTTTCGGGCTTGAAAAATGCCGGCTTGGTCATGGTCATGATGATCGTCTTTCGGTCTGCGGCTTGGATGTATCCAAGCGGTCGACGGTTGATACAGGCCGGAAAAGGCCGACCAGAAAACAAAAGGCCGGGCGCTAGCCCGACCTTCCACAGTCACTCAGCTCTGCTGCCAGTACATCCGTGGTCAGCGCAGCGAATGAAATCCCTAAGCTGCCCGAAGATTTTCGGCCGAGCTTTTGCCGGACTTGCGGTCCTGGACAACCTCGTAGGAGATCTTCTGGCCATCCGAGAGCGAACGCATTCCGGCGCGCTCGACAGCAGACGCATGCACGAAAACGTCCGTGCTACCGTCGTCAGGCTGGATGAAGCCGAAGCCCTTGGTGGAGTTGAACCATTTTACGGTACCAGTAGTCATGACGATTTCCTTTCAGAGCAATCGTTGTGGTTCCCGCGATGCCTTGCGGGATAAGATCGATGATTTGAGGAAATCCGGCGGGAGCGAAGCTGCGGCCAACATCACAAGCAATGGTCGATAATCCATATATGGGTACAAGTCAGGATTTTACAAGAGACGCGCCGGATTAAACTCAGCTTCACTGCGGAGAACAATGTTTAGACCTGCGTTCACGCTTCATCAGGCAGTGAAGGAGATNTCCACGGCAACGTCCATCGACATGAAGGCATCTGCCGAACCGATGAACGTTCCCGACACGGGGAAGAGCTGGATAATATCGCGCGCGACTGCTACGGGAATCAGGTTGGCGCTGCCCATACTCCTGTTTGTCGGATCGAACGCGACCCATCCTGCACCGGGAAGGAACACCTCAACCCACGCATGGGTCGAGCCGCCCGGCGACGAACCGATGAGGGTGAACGCCGGATCATAAAGATATCCGGACACGATCCTCGCCCCGATGCCAAGCACCCGCACGCTTTCGACAAGGACCATCGCAAGATCCCGGCAGCTCCCCGACCGTAGGCCAAGGGTCTGCAGCGGAGGTTGTGTTCCCTCTGTATCGCGTGCCTGATAGGCAACGCCGTTCGAAACACCTGCACTGAGATCCTTCAACAGCGAGAGCGTATCGGTCGGCTCCGCCATGACGAAGCCCCTGACCCACTGGTGAAATTCGCCGGAAGGATCGGAATACTGAACGTCCCTTAGGGCGCCCAGGTCCTTCCAATCCTGATCATCGTATCGGAACGGGTAACTCGCGGCTGACGCAGCGATGTCGAACACCGGCCAGGCTTCCGATGTCAGGTCGACATCCGCACGGCTTGTGATCTCGAGCCGTTGCGTCGCTTCCGAGAACGTCACGGTCGCAATCGCGTTTCCGAAAACATCGGTTGTCCAGGAAACCCTGCCTTCGGGCGAAAAGGCTATGTCGTGACTTAGCAGCAGGATTTCCGGTCCCTCGCGCGGTCGCAGCAATAGTCGGTAAGGAGAGAGCTGAACCGGAGATCGGTAGCTGTAGGTCGTCCGGTGGCATATGGAAAGTTTTGGCATTGCCGCTCCTCGCACAGAACAAACCCAGGGGGATATGGTCAGGTATCGCCAGTTCTTCGCGCCGCTAACAAGCTCAGCCAGGATTGGGACGGTGCAGATCCGATAAGAACGTGCAGCTCGCGACCGTCCGGCTGGCCGTTGGTCGCCAGGGATGCGTCATTTCATGAGCCCGGCAGACCGCAGCGCACTCTCTATGACGTCCTGGACGTTATTCGTGATCTTGCGATCAGACTTCGCTCCCCCGGTGGGCCTTTCGCGCGCGGCCTCGGGATGCGCATGACGCTCAAAGGATGGTGTGAGACCCCAGTTGCGGGCGATGTGCTCCGTCGACGAGATGCCAACGTCGAGCATGTACGGTGCTTGCGAGCCGTAGCCGCTTGAAGTGTCGATAGGAGTGCCGTGTCCCATGCCGCCGATGCGGTAGAGTTCAATGGCGTCCGAGCCAGTCTTGTCTGTCCAGACGTGGTGTTCGTGCCCGTCGATGACGTCAAACCGCGAAGGTCGATCGATAACCTCGTGTATGGCTTTCCACTGATCAATAATGGCCTGGGCGTTGATCTCGTCCACGGTCTTGTCATTCGTACCATGCCAGACGGATATGCTCGGCCAGGGTCCAGCATGCGCTGACGCCGAACGAAGTTGCTGCTGAAGTCGTTCACGAGGGGGTAGACCGTGGCCGCGCATCCGGTCGAACGCCTCTGGGATGCTTGAGGCAACGCCATAGGGCAGGCCCGCAATGATCGCTCCTCCGGCAAACGCTTCCGGATAGGCGGCAAGCATGGCATTCGCCATGGCGCCGCCAGCCGACAGTCCCGTGATGAACACCCTCGTAGGGTCGATGCCGTGGTTGGAGATCATCACGCCGATCATCTCACGGACCGAGCGGACCTCGCCACCGTCGCGCCGGATATCGTCGTCGGAAAACCAGTTGAAACAGAGATTGGGGTTGTTCTGGCGGGTTTGCTCCGGAAACAGGACAGCAAAGCCAAATTCGTCGGCCAGCTTCGACCATCCCGACCCGGCATCGTATCCGGCAGCCGTCTGNGTGCAACCGTGTAAGACGACTACAAGCGGGATTGGNNGTGATGCATCNGCGGATCCGGGAACACGATACCACCCCAGGAGATCGCCGGGATTAGCNGTTTGGTTCTGCAGCTTCTCCAACCGGNTTGAACCCGTGGGCATGGTCGGCGGGGTGCGAAACCGTTGCAGGCGCTGCAAAGTATCCGAAAGANTTCTCATAGGGGCTTCCTCGCTGCTCGCGGAAAGCCAACTGACATCCCGGATTTCCTAGGTAATGCTGCGGTGCACAATTGCAAGACCCGTAGTGATGGAAGCAAGCCGTTTGCTCAACGTGGGCAACAGCGACAAGAGCGGCAACCAGGCCAGCAAAAGGCTATCATCATACGCTCATCTCCATCTCTTCGAAGGAAATCAGTCGCTGCCTCTTCTCGTCCCAGAGAACAAATTTGACGCAGGCCAGGCTGTCGCGAATGCTGATGCGGCCGACATCTGCAAGCTCGGGATGGTCTCGAAGCACCTCAGGCAGCCGATAGAACGGCACCCGGCTGGAGAGATGATGAATNTGATGCATGCCGATGTTACCGCTCATCCACCGCAAGGGGCGCGGCAGATCATAGTGTGAGGCTCCATGCATGGCAGCGTAAGGGAAAGCCCAGTCTGGTGGTCTCGACCAGTGCGTATCCTCGAACTGATGCTGGACGTAGAACAGCCAGACGCCTGCGGATCCNGCAATGAGGACGATCGACAGATGGATCAAGAGGAACGGGATAATCCCGACGCTCCAGATTAATAACGCCGTCAACACGGTAACGGCGACGTTCGTTGCCATGGTCGAGACCCAGGGCAGTGCGCCCGAGCGCATCATCCCGAACGGTAGCCTCTGCTTGAGGAGAAACAGAAAGGCGGGGCCGATCCCGAACATTACGAACGGATTGCGATACAAGCGATAGCCAAGCTGTCCCATCGGGGTCAGATTGCGATACTCTGATACCGTGAGGGTCGTTATGTCGCCAACGCCGCGCTCATCCAGGTTCCCGGCAGAGGCATGATGTTCGTTGTGCGCGCGTCGCCAGTAGTCGTAGGGTGTGAGCGTCAGGATTCCGAGCACGCGGCCGGTCCAATCGTCCAGGCGTCGTTTGCCAAAGAACGAACCGTGCCCGCAGTCATGCTGCAGCATGAAGATGCGTAGCAAAAAGCCAGCCGCGGGAATGACCAGGAGTAGGCCAATCCAGTATCCGAACTGCAGCGCGATCGCCGCAGTCGCCCACAGAAGCACGAACGGGATGAGGGTCACGGCAAGCTCGTACAGGCTTCGCGCCAACACGGGCTTGCGGTAGCCGGCGATGATCTTGAGCCAAGCCGATTCGGGATCAGCGCCTGGGCTGACCGGCGGTTTAATTGAGGTCAAACTATACCTATTGCGTTCTTGGGATAAGCGCCGCATGTAGCAAGAGCCGGGAGACGGGGGATTACTTGATGCGGCGTACCAGCGGATACGCCGGCGCGTCGTAAAGTGCCCGGATCTGTCTATGGTCGAACCGCGCCTCATCAACTTCGAGGAGAGAACCCAGTTGCTGTGCGCCGGGCATGTCTTCAATCGCGAAACGCAGAGCCTCGGCGGCCGTCTCAAAACGCCGGTAGCGTGGCCCCCTGCTCCCGCGGAGAGATTTACCCGAATACAGGCCTGCCACGCCGGTGTAGTCGAACTGGGTCAAGGGGTTGTCCTCCACGTTGCAGAAGGAGACTGAGCATTGACCCGGCTGGCTTCCCTGACGGTGCGCTCTGTTTCTCGCAGCTCGCGCTGTCGTAGCTGCATTCCCTTTCGCAGAGTCGTGAGTTTTTCCGCGTTTGAGCCTGCCTCGGCAGCGCGAAAAAGCTTGTCCGCAGATTGGCGGAATTTAGAGTTCATTATGATTCCTTCGTGGTGAGCAAAAGCTATGGCAACAAATCGCCTAACCGCCGCTCGATTATTTCTGGGGGATCCCAGTTACAGCTTGCTGCGCTCTGACTTCCCCTGTTGAGAGGAGGTTGCGCATTCCGGCATGATTTATGCCGTCGTCGGCGCTCGGGCTTTCCACTGATACGTGAAAAAGGGGCTCATGCTCGCCAGAGGCAGCTTTCGCACGACGACCGTCTTTAACATGCAGTCACCAATCATTGTTTGTTCATGATAGCCGGATGCACTTGTTCGCACGAGGTTTTGCGACACACACGCAGGATACTGATTGGAAGACATCTTGTCCTCCTTCTGTTTGGGGTAAGGCCCCTAATAAGGAAAATGACGCTCACGGGAACGGCTAAACCCGTCGTGTCCCCGGCACTTGCCAGACAGATCGATCATTTGAAAGGAAATCGGGATGGAGCCATGCTCCGGCTCGATATGACAATCATTGGTCGATTATAGATATATGGGTACAATTTCCGCTTTAACAAGAGCCTCAGTTACGTCGGCTCGTTTGAAGAGGGCGACGTTAAAGCTCCGACAGGCCGTCGAAGCAATCTTCGAAGCACCGGCAACCATGGCGCCTCCCTAATTGACGCGCCGCCTGCGCGATCGCCCTTCTCTTCAACTTGTTGATGGGCCAATCACTCGCCTGGCGCTGCAGCCCTGCGCCGACGGAAGGAGCCCGCAAAAGGGGTGCTTTGCGGGCTCCAAAGAGCTCAGAGGTCGGTCCCCAGGAACGGGCCGCACCGGGCAATCACCACCTGCTCACATATCCAGAACATTAGCGAATCAATTCGGCTGACCGTCCCCGGATCAATCACGAAGCTTACCCTGTCGAAACGCTTGCAAAGGCGGGTAACCCGGGCGGCGCGACCTCGTGCGTTCGCGTACAAACCTTTCGGTCCGCTTGCGCTTTCTCGCGGGGTCTCCATAATCCGGAACAGTCACAACTTCCAAGGCAGTGGCGGCTGAGGGTTACCAAGTGCTCCCGCCTGGACGACAGAGGAGCGCCTTGAGGGCTAACGCTTCCAAAACCATTCACGCTTCTACTCGCTCGGATGGGTCGAACGTTTCCGGATTTCGTCGACACGCGCGAACCGGCTCGCAAGGCTCCTGCAACACCTTGATGAAGCAGAATGGCGCAGCACCCCTAGACACGCCGGGCTGAAGACAGCATTCGAAGCTCAGGACCAGGGCTTGATCGAATCCAGGGGCGAGATCCGCTCTCAGACCTAGCGTCTGACGGCGGCAGGGCGAATGTTTGCGGAACCCCTTCCCGCTGCCCAGCAACCACAGGGCGGAGGAGATCGGCCCGGTTTCCTCTCAAAAAGCATGATGGTCCTGCCGCTGCCGTCCCTCCACAACGGGACGCTTTGCTCGCATCCCTGGTTTGATCGGCGCGACCCAAGCGAAACCGTGATCGCTAGCGTTTTCGCGGTTGGTGATGAACTGCGCTTGCCGTTGCCGGCGCCTCTTCTCCTGAGGGAGTGAGCCTTTGTTGGCTACTGGGTCATGATTGGACTGCGGATGAGCCGTGGTGGCCAGGCCTGCTTGGGTTTATTTAGTACTAAATATGCCCGGTCTCAGCATCAGGAAAGTCGTGACGGTGAGGCCTGCTCCTGAATTTTTGAGCACAGCGTAAAAATATAAAATGCCCTCCGCGCCCTTGCGCAATGTAACATTGAGATTATGTATGGGTTATCGAATTTGCTTTTAGAGCTTTGCTTTGCGCTTGAGCGCATCTGGCGGGTCTTTTCTTTCAGACATCGATCAAATGACTGTCGGCGGCTCTCGCCGGACAGCGACTAATCGTGCGATTGAAAGGATAATCGTCATNAANACCGGCATCGTAAAGTTTTTCAACACCACCAANGGCTTCGGCTTTATCCAGCCGACCGACGGCTCCAAGGACATCTTTGTTCATATCTCCGCAGTNGAACGCGCCGGGATGAGCTTCATCTCAGAGGGCCAGAAATTGAGCTACGACATCGTCGCCGATGNCNGCTCAGGCAAAAGCGCTGCCGAAAATCTTCAGGCAGCCTGACCGATANTCGGTCCTTGACCACGGATGTACTGGCATTGACCGCATGTCGAAAGGTCGAGGGATGCCCTCGGCCTTCTTTTTGTTGAAAAGGAATCTCACATGAAAAAGACCAGCGCCGAACAGCAGATTCAGAGGGCAGTGCGCCAGGTGAAGAACACCAGTGGCGGCGGCCATCTTGGCGGCACAAACTTTGGCCAGGCTTATGATGCCAAGACGTCGTCGGCAAAGGGCAAGGCCGATAGCAGCCGTCGGGGTTCTCGAAAAAGCTGACAGCCCGGAAATCGCAACAGCAAATGGAGGTCAACATCGGGTGGCTAAGTTCGCATGACCGAATCTGCTGCAGCACTTGCCAAGTTGCGAGCCAACTAAGCGATGTACAAGGAAGCCTCGCGCCAGCTGCGCAGGCTGCCGTTGTTCGCTGTAGAAAAAGCTGAATGAGACGGAAGACACAGCGACAACGACTTCTCCGCCTGACCTGAGACACACCCGATTATCCCGTACCTGAACGCTACCGCTCGAATCGCCTGTCCTGGTAATCCGCCAGGTAGTTGGATTGGATCGGATCAAGCCACTTCTCCGTCTTCGTGTATCCGATTGCCGTTGACGGTATCCCTCCCCCGACCGGCGCGACTGCGGCAGGACTGCGAAAGCTGGATTTGTTATCGACATCTTCCACTTCGTCGAGAACTTGAAGCCGATCTTCGTCGATGTCGAACAACCGCGAACACGCAGCCCCTCGCCCGGGCGGTCGAGCATCATCGGGCCGTAGAACGAGCCGGCAATATAAAGAGGATACGGTTCGACTGTCTCTACGTCGCCGACGTATCGAGCCCCACCAAGACCCTTGTTGAAGAGCGGAAAGCCGCGTTTGAGGGTGCCGTAGATGAATACCTTCATCATAAAGAGCCGGGCCGAGAGGATACTGCGGGTGCCTGCAATGGAACGTCGCCATCAGACTGAGCGCGCGGATCGCGACATCTTAGGCAAGGAGGGTGTCTTTGCTGGACGAGAGTTTGCTCGCGGCAGACAAGAGAGCCCGTCCCATCGAAGCGAGGACCAGTTCCAGTGCGTGGTCTCCTTCGTCAGCCGCCCACTTTGCGGTTGGCTCCAGCGTGACAGCAATGGGTTCCAGAACAGTCTGTCGTTCGCGCTCGCCGAGTTCTCGTAGTTTTCGGACTTCAGTGCAACTTCATTCTCCGCAATGGGGCGTCACGGGAAATACTTCGTTTTCACGGTTTCGATCTGAGGCTAGCGCCGACACGGTTTAGCGCCGGCAGCTCGACAGCGATGTGAAGGCCCCGGTCCCGCCACTCCCGGCTTATTTTCCCGCCAAGTTGCTTCTCCAGCACTGCACCCAGCAGAATGGTACCGAAGCCCTTCCGTGGCTCAGCGTTGCGTTTACTGACGCCCTGCTCGTCCCACTCGATGATTAGCCCGTCGTCTTCTGCCTGTCGCCAGGTGATCGTAAGGCTGCCTTCAGAGTGAGAGAGCGCGCCATGGACCGCCGCATTTGCGGCAAGCTCATGCATTGCCAGTCCAAGCGGCTGGACGGATGGCGCGGGAATCGTGACCGACGGGCCGCTAATCTCGACGGTTCTGTTGCCGTAGATGCTGACTTGCAGGGATATGATGTCGCGGAGCGAGGCCTCCTGCCAGCCGTTTTCTGCCAGCAGCATGTGCGTTCTGGCAAGCGCCTGCACTCGTTGCTGTACGGATGCGGCATACGTCGCGGCGTTGTCGGAGCGGGTCAGGCGTACAATGCTGTCAACAATCGCCAGAACGTTCTTCGTTCTGTGGTCCACCTCCAGCAGCAAACGGTGCTCCGCCTCTTCGAGCGTCTGCACCTTCCGGTATTCGGTAACGTCGATCTGCGACGCGAAATAATAGACCAGGCGTCCATCGTCGTCCCGGATTGGGCTGAGATGAAGCTGGTTCCAGAAGGCACTTCCGTCCTTGCGGTAGTTGAGGATCTCGACAGTACCCTCGCGCTCTGCGTCGATAATGGCACGGATCGCGGCGACTGCTTCCCTCGATGTATCCCCTCCCTGTAGAAGCCGGCAGTTCCGCCCAACGAGTTCTTCCGCGGAATAACCGGTCAGGTGCAGGAAAGCGTCGTTTGCGAGGACAATCGGGAAGTCGGGCTGGCGGGCATCGGCGACCACGATCGGCATTCGGGTCCGCTGAAACGAGAAGGCGGCGAGTTCCTTGTGATCGACCATCCCTTGTGTCGACGCCACGGCTGGCTTGTCCCCATGAATGTCTGACGGCTTGGCTTCAATCACGGCTCACCTTGTTTTGCTGGCTGATTTTTCAAAACGTCGATTACTGACAAATGTTTCGTCGACCCGCGACCAGGATCTCACAGACATGCTGAAGGGGCTGATCAACGAGCGTCCTCATGCCCTCGCAGTATCGGCCACTGCCGCTGCGAGTTGTCGCATGTCGGTGGGTTTGCCAAGGTTGCGGACGCCTGCCAGGACGGCGTTTTGGGCAAGAACGGCCTGGTCAGCGGCGCTTGCGAGTACGAACGGAACGCCGATGGCTTTAAGCTGTATTGCCACCGGTGTTATCCGCTCGCCGGCCAGATCACCGCATTGGTGGTAAATTCGTGAACCAGCAGTGCAAGGCTCGTGACCCTGTCAGCGCTGATCTGCGCGTCCTCGCCATGTAGTCGCCATCGCCCGCCTTCCTTATCTTCGAAGGGTGAAAGCAAGCTGGAGAGGAGAGTGAAGAGGGTCGTTGACTGCTCCACGAACGCTTCGCCGCCGTGAAGCTTGGCAAGGTCATCTCGTGCGCCTTCGACAGAGCGACGAGCCGGTCCTTCATGCTGATAGCGAGCTCGGTCGGCGTCTGCGCCGTTCGTGCCGCAAGAGCGATGATGCTGCCGGTAATGGCGAAAAGGTTCTTCACGCGATGGTGCATCTCGCGCAACAGGAGATCCTGATGTTCTGCCGCCCGTTTCCGGTCCGAAATATCACGGGCGATCTTGGATGCGCCGATGATCTTGCCCTCGCTGTTTCGGATAGGCGAGATCGTCAGGGAAATATCGATGAAGGCGCCGTCCTTGCGACAGCGGATCGTCTCGAAATGGTCGACCCTCTCGCCGGCGTTAATCCGCGCCAGGATCGCCGGCTCTTCGTCCAGTCGATCCCCCGGGATCAGCATGGTGATCGGTCGTCCTACCGCTTCGTCAGCCGTATAGCCGAAAACGCGCTCGGCACTCTTGTTCCAGGTGGTGATGATGCCCTGGAGCGACTTGCTGATGATGGCGTCATCCGAGGATTGACGATCGCCGCAAAGAAAGCCGCTGCATCATGTCCTGGCTGCGCACCCCTACCACCCGGTTCCAGTTGCTGAAGACGGTCTTCGGTTTTGTCGCCGCTACCCGCATAGTTTCTGTCTGCCATTGACGTTCACGTACCCCAGGATGTGAGTCAAAAAGAGCTTGAACGAGAGGGTTTCGCGCCCTTCGACAGACCATAGCTTCTAGACGCGGGAAATACAGCGCCGCCGGTCTCCAATGTACGGCTTCTGACGGGCCGCCGATGAAAGGCGAGGAGGTTTACGTGCCGGCTCCCTTATGCTCGCGACGGCGATAGCTTTGCAGTCGCCTCACCCAGAATCAACTTCAAAGTCGCAGCGCTGCCAGGGCTCAGCTGTGAGGTTCGACCGCAGCGAGAAGTACAGGTTATCGATAGTGAGGGATTTCGAATAGGAAAACATCGGTTCGGCAGCCCCTCCATTGCCAGATGGATCTTGAAACTAGCGCATATCGATTGAAATACTGACATCATTGCCTTATATGCAATCAATGATGACTGGAGGCGGTTCAGTATGGCCAGTATGACCATTCGCAACATCGACGATCGGTTGAAACAGAGGCTGCGCATCCGCGCTGCCACCCACGGGAGATCGATGGAAGACGAGGCACGGGACATCCTGAAAATGGCGTTAGCTCAACAGGAAACATCCGCTGAAAACCTCGCCGCGACCATCCGTGCGCGGCTGCAGCCGCTCGGCGGCGTGGAACTGGAACTTCCGACGCGTGAACCGATCCGTGAGGCTCTGGATTTTTCGGCTTCATGATCGTCCTCGACACCAACATCATATCTGAACTGCTCTTGCCGGTTCCACAGCCCGCAGTTGTCGACTGGCTCGCGGATCAGTCTCCCGCTGCCATTTTCACGACGACCGTTACCGAAGCGGAGATCCTCTACGGGCTACGCCTGCTCCCAGACGGTCGCCGCCGGCGCGAACTTGAGGCGGCTATCCTACCGATCTTCACCCAAGATCTCGCCGGTCGTGTGCTGCCGTTCGATAGGGAGGCCGCAGACGTCTACGGTTCAATTGCAACGGAAAGACGCAAGGCAGGTCGCCCGATCAGCCAATTCGATGCCCAGATTGCGTCCATCACGATTTCTCGCGGCGCCGCGCTGGCAACTCGAAACGTTGCCGACTTCGAGGGCGTCGGCCTGGTGATAGTAAACCCATGGCAGTAAGGCCTTAAATCACGTGACGCTAATTTCATCGCCGCGAAGTAGGTCGCGTCCGATCACATCGCATGAGGCCGCATCGCGGCAGTCGGGCTCAAGGCGATATTGACCGGCTGCTCGCGTGCCGCAGCCACCACATATCCTCGTTACGTGCAACGTCAAGGACTTTGAAGCGACCGACGCACCTGTGATTGGTCCCTTGGGAGGATGGCAGTTGGAAGCAGAGCTTGCAGCTCGGAAGGAGGCCAAGCAGCAGCAAGCCAGCATTATCGGTAGGCTTCTTGTTTGTTCGGGCCACCACCGTTTCGGGTTCGATCGCGCCACGGCCAACGTCCGTTCATGGCTAGGCTATCCGCCTGCGTGGTCGCTGCCACCGTGCGCTGCGATGAACATGGTGACGGCCGATCGGCAATAGGATTCGATTTCGTTATCGTCCTCTGCTCTCGCCTCATCGAAACGCGCGATAATTAGGAGATCGGATCCTTTGAAAAGGGCGGCAAACAAGCGGGCGGACCGGAGAGGATCGGGCACGTTCACAAGCGCCTTCGCATGCAACTGACGCAACAGGGCCTCGATTTGGGCGATGATATGGACGGGGCCAGCTTCGTAATGGATCTTGCTTAGCGACTTTTGGTTCGGCGTGTCGGCCGTGACCATTGCTTCCACGTTGCGGACGTCTGGGCGCAGCAGTGTGCGAAGCAGCGATGATCCCACCGCCATGAGTTGATCCTCGGCCGAACCGCCGACGCCTTCAAAAAGCGCCTGTGGTATTAACTGCTGGCAGCGGGCCGCAAACGCCGCGCCAAACAGCGCCTCCTTGTTCTCGAAGTGCCTGTAGATGCTGAGCTTGGATATCTTCGCTCGCTGGGCGACCTTGTCCAATGTCGTCGCTTGAAAACCCAATTCCGCAAACAGTTCGCCCGCGGCGTCGACTATGGTTTGGCCAAGCGCCTCATTGGCGGGCCGGCCGCGCCGTGCGCGGACGTTTTCTTCGGGCACGATAATTACAGTCCTTGACAGTATCTTTATTCTCGAATTACGATACTACACAGTTTCATAATTTCCAAGAGTGGATTTTATCATGTCCGCCAAATCAGGTTTCCTTGGCCGCCCATCGAGTGCGCATCGCTGGATGAAATTGCGCCAGACTCAGCCCAACCTCTTGCATACACAACACGGAGCTTATCACCATGGATGACGTCATCATCATCGGCGGCAGCTTTGCCGGCCTCGCCGCCGCCCTGCAACTCGGCCGCGCCCGACGCAAGGTCACCGTTCTCGATACCGGCCTGCCGCGCAATCGCTTTGCCGGCCACTCGCATGGTCTACTCGGCCACGATCATAAGCCGCCGCTGGAAATCCTGGCCGAGGCGCGGCGGCAACTGACGCGTTATCCCACGGTCAATTTGGTCAATGCCCGGGCCGACAGCATCTCCGGCCCCATCGACAACTTCTCTGTCCTCACTGGCGATGGCGAAAGCCTCGATGCGCGCCGCCTCATCCTAAGCTACGGCGTCGCTGATCAGATGCCTGATGTTCCTGGCTTTGCCGAAAGCTGGGGCACCTCGATCGTGCCCTGCCCCTACTGCGATGGCTTTGAAGTCGCCAACCAGCATTGGGGCCTCGTGTGGTCAGGACCGCCGTCGCACAATTACGTCAGGCTGTACCATGACTGGACCGACACATTGACCGTCTTTGCCGATGGTCACGACATTTCACCCGATATCCGTGCCGATCTGGCGCGCCGCAACATACCTGTCGTCGATGGCCGGATCGCCGAAATCGGCCATCACCGGGGCCATATCACCACCGTTAATCTCGAGAGTGGCCGCAATGCCGGCGTAGATATCCTGTTCGCGCATCCGCGCAACAAGCCGTCCTCAAGCCTGCATGAGCCATTGGGCCTCGCCACGGTCAATACGCCCTTCGGCATCGCCCTTAAGGTCGATGAGCGTCGCGAGACCAGCATGCCGGGCATCTACGCCGCCGGCGATCTCGCAAATCCGGCCATGAACTCGGTCACTACGGCAATATCGCAGGGCGCGACGGCAGGGATTTCCGCCCAGCAGTCGATGCTGGCTTGAGAGCGCAGATACCTTTCTTCGGGCGGTGGGCTATTGCCGGGAAACCGCAGGCTGCCGAGGCCCACGCGATAGACGCCCTCGCAGAGCTGCTAACCGACCAAGACGTGGAGACCCTGAAGCCCGTCGAACGAGGCGTGGGCGACAATACATCTAGAGCGCTCACGTCCGATCTCGCTCACCTCAAAGCATAAGGACTGGCCGCTCGCACACCATCTGTGCAACCGGAGAAACGTGCGGCCGATCCGGATCACGACCTGCCCGATTATTTCGACGGAACCTTCGGGCCACGGCGGTTCGTAAAGGTTCAAAAGTCGAAGTGCTCTCGCCTCAGGAAAATCGATTTCCGAGCCGACACCCAGGCCCGGTCTAGCGGGTTCGGAGGCTGCAACCAAAAATGTCAGCGTGCCAAGGCATCCCTCGGAAACCCGGCAGCCAGGCTGTCGATGAACTTGCGCACCGCCGGCGGAAGACCCCGGCGTGTCGTGAACACAAGGTGGACGAGTCCCTTCATGCCACGCCAGGCCGGCAGCACATGAACGAGCTTTCCCTCGTCGATGGCCTGGCGGCAGGTATGGTCGGGCAGGAGTGCGACCCCAAGCCCGGCAATCGCTGCGGCCCTGACGGCAGTGAAGTCCGCGCACCCCATGCGCGGTTCGTGGCGTAGCGTATGCGTGCGTCCATCGTCCGTTTCGAGAAACCAGTTGACCTCCCCCCGGTCATCGGTCGTTGAGAGCGTCGATTGATCGGCGAGCCCGGCGATGTCGCCGATGCGGCTTGCTATCTGTGGGCTTGCGACAAGAATGCGAACCGAATTTCCCAGCGAGCGCATCGTCAGTGATGCGTCGCCATCGAGCGACGTTCGCACACGCAGCGCAACATCTATGCGTTCTTCGATCAGATCCACCAGACGGTCGATCGCGACAAGCTGAAGGCGTACCCTCGGATGTTGCGCCAGAAACTGCGTGACCAGACCAGAGATCGGTTCGACGAGGCCGGTCGGACAACTCATCCGGATCAGGCCATGCGGCTCTGACTGNGCCTCNGCAACCAGGGCTTCGGCGCGCTCTGCCTCTGCCAGCATCGCCTTGCAGCGCTCGTAAAAGGANTGCCCGACATCGGTTACACGAAAGCGCCGGCTCGAGCGCTCGATCAATCGGACACCAAGGCGTGCCTCAAGGCCCGCGATCCGCCGGCTGAGCTTCGATTT